>OMGM01000609.1_pt1 | contig 17263 bp, 10 predicted proteins | sample 1645851 | NCBI WGS metagenome assembly OMGM01 (sample SAMEA103958126, study PRJEB25191) | human gut metagenome | reverse complement strand
AGTGTAAAATCAATGAGGTTTGCTATATGACCGGCTTCAATACTCCTTCCTATTTTACCAAGTGCTTCCAAAAACAATTTGGTATTCTGCCCAAAGACTTCGTGAAATGATAGCATGGAATGCTTGCTAAATATAACAATCCAATCAAATGCCCCTGAGGTGTCTCTCAGGGGCATTTTTTGGATTTATAATTGCATAGATTGAAGCGATATTTGCATTAATTTTAGCTTTATGCGGATATATTTGCATCCGAAAGCCAACAATTTATAATACTATGACCCCTATGCCTATGACGTAACAAATCCTAATCAATGTTCTATGATTGGCAGAAGTGACTAATCACTTTCTGCGGTGTATTTAAAAAGCGGGCGTTAGTTTCCGCATAGTTTTAAAATCTAATTCTATAAAAAATGATCAAGAAAATCTTATTCTTATTCTTTGTTGTGTTTGCAGCTACCGCTTATTCACAAGATGTGACCATAACGGGAACGGTGACGGATGCAAATAGTGAGCCTTTGGTGGGCGTGAATGTATTGGTGAAGGGTACTACCACGGGTGCCATTACCGATATTGACGGTAATTTCTCAGTGAGTGGAAAAAAAGGAAGTACACTCGTTTTCTCTTATATCGGTATGCTTACGCAGGAAGTTGTCTATAAGGGAACTGCCTTGCGCGTGGTGATGAAAGATGATTCGAAAGCACTGGAAGAAGTGGTTGTCATCGGTTATCAGACCGTGAAGAAGTCCGACTTGACTGGAGCGGTTGCCGTTGTTGATACCAAGGAAATGAAGAAAAGCGCTGCAGGAACACTGGTCAGCCAGATGCAGGGTTTGGCAACCGGTATTAACGTACGCAGTAGCGGTAGGGCGGGCGAAGATGCCTCTATTGAAATTCGCGGTGTCGGTTCTTTGAGTAATAACTCTCCGTTGTGGGTAATTGATGGTATGATTACAGATCCGGGAGTTGACTTCAACCCTGCAGATGCAGAATCCATCCAGATTCTGAAGGACGCTTCTGCTGCTGCCATCTACGGTTCGCGTGCTGCCAATGGTGTGATTATCGTTACTACCAAGAAGGGTACGAAAGGTCCCATGAAGGTGAATGTAAGCGTAAAGGAAACATTGGAATGGAGCCCGAAATTTGATTTGATGAATGCGGCAGAATATATCAAGTATAATGATATTGCCTATAATGAAGCTATCAAAGATGGCATTGCTACTGTAAACAGCACTCAGAAACACTCACAGTATGATACCAACTGGCAGGATGAAGTGTTGAAGACCGCATTGGTGCAGGACTACAACGTATCACTCTCCGGTGGCGGTGACTCCGGTAGTTATTTTGTATCAGCCGGCTACTATAACAATGACGGCGTTTCTTATGGAAATACTTTCGACCGTTATAGCTTCCGTGTCAATACACAAGGTAAAAAGGGCTGGTTCTCTTTTGGTGAAAACTTGGCTTATTCACTCACAAACACAGACCCGAACCAGACCAATACCTACAATGACTTTTTGCGTATGATGCCTACTATTCCTATCTATGATGAGAATAATCCGGGTGGATATGGCTATGGTGATGCTGCCAAATACAATACTTTTGGTGTGAACCCGATTGCCCGTGAAGATTTGGAATACCGTCATTTCCGCCAGAATCGTTTGAATGGTTCTTTATGGTTGGAATTCAAGCCTTTCGAATTCCTTTCTTATAAATTCAATGGTGGTATTGACCTTTATTTCTATGAGAACTCATGGTTCCGTGGAGAAGGTAACTGGACTCAGAATCAGGAACACCGTGATCCGGAAAGCCAGAAGGCACGTGACAACACCTACAACATGTTGATTGAGCACACGTTGAACTTCAATAAGGATTTTGGTAAGCATCATGTGGATGCCGTGGTCGGTACTACTTACCAGCACCATGAGTGGGAAGGTTTGTGGGCTTCCCGTCTGAACTTTCCGATGACGGGTAACGGCGATTACTTTACAGTTTTGAATGCAGGACAGAGCAATCAGCAGAATTCAAACAGCATCAGCGAGAATGCGATGATTTCTTATTTGGGACGTGCAAACTACGTTTATGATGATAAATACTATCTGACTGCCACTTTCCGTCGTGACGGTACTTCTCGCTTGGCTAAGGAAAACCGCTGGGGCAATTTCCCCTCATTCTCCGGTGCCTGGAGAATTTCAAAGGAGGAATTCTTTGATGTGCCTTGGATTAATGACTTGAAAATTAGAGGTAACTGGGGTCGTCTTGGTAACTCTTCCATTGGTGATTGGGATTATATCGGAACTATCAACCAGAGTATTGTAACTGTATTCGGTGGTGCTATTGTTCCGGGTTCTACTCAGGTGAAACTGGTGAATGCAGGTCTTGTTTGGGAAACAAAAGAAACGGTGAATGTAGGTTTTGATGCCAGTTTCCTGAACCAACGCCTGACTGTCAGTGCGGAATATTATAATTCAAAAACCAGTGACGTATTGGCTGAGACTCCGATTGCCATTTCTACCGGTAATCAAGGAGGCTCTCCGTGGAAAAATGCTGCCAGCTTGCGCAACAAGGGCTTCGAGTTTACATTTGGTTGGAAAGACCAGATTTCAGGCTTTAAGTACAGCGCTTTACTGAATGTGACTACGATGGATAACGAAGTTCTGAGCTTGGGACGGGATGGGTCGGAAAGAAACTTTATTGATTCCGGTCAAGCCAGAACAGAGCCGGGAAGGTCGTTGGCCGAATTCTATCTGAGAAAAACAGACGGCATCTTCCGGACACAAGAGGAAATAGACAATTATGTGACGAAAGGTAACCATGTACCGGGACCTAATGAAGATAAAGTACCTGCCGGTACACCGATCATGATTGAAGGGAAACGTCCGCAATTGGGAGACGTTAAGTATCTTGATTTAAATGATGACGGTCAAATTACTGATATTGACCGTGATTATTGTGGTAGTCCATGGGCCAAGATGCAAATGTCGTTGGTATTGAATGCAGAGTGGAAGAACTTCGATTTCAGTATGATGTGGAACGGTCAATTTGGCAATAAGATATACAACGTATCCCGTTGGCAAGGACGTCTGTTTGCAGACAACTCCAACTATATCCGCTTTGAGAAGGGCGAAGAGCCTTATCAGGTGAATCCTAACTCCAATACCCCACGTATCATTTACGGTGACTTCCGCAACTCGCGTGATGCCGACCGTTTCCTGGAGAATGGTTCTTACTTCCGTATGAAGAATATCTCTATCGGTTATAATTTCAAGCAGAAGTGGCTGACCAACTTGGGCGTTGAGAAACTCCGTCTGTTTGCTACCGGTAGCAACTTGATTACTATTACCGGATATTCCGGTCTGGATCCTGACTTCAAGGGTGCGAATTCCGTTTGGAACAGTGGTACGGACAGCTTTGCTTATCCCAATACCCGTTCGGTGATGTTTGGATTGGATTTGACCTTTTAACTTATAAATCAGTTTGTAAATTATGAAAAAGATATATAATGGATTAATGCTCGCAGGTGCCTTGACATTGTGCACTGGATGCAGTTCTAGTTTATTGGATATTGATAATCCCAATGAAGTGACCAACGATACTTATTGGAATAAGCCGGAAGATGCTACAGCTGGTGTAAATGCCTGCTACAGTTTTCTTTATAAGGAAGGTACTTGGATGCGTTGGCTCTCTTTTCGCTACGATTTGACCTCGGACGAGGGATGGAGTTCTTCTCCTTGGATTGAATTGGGTGACTGGACACGTTTTCTTTACAACAATTATAATTTTTACGAAGGCAACAATATACATTGGGAACATTTCTACGTAGGTATTTTCCGTTGCAACCAAGTGTTGAGTCATGTGCCTAATATTGAAATGGACGAGACTACAAAGAACCAGGTATTGGCACAAGCTTCTTTCTTACGTGCAATGTGGTATTTTCAGGTAAATCTGTTGTGGGACAAAGGAACGATGCCTTTGGAACCTAAAGATGCCAATTATATTCCGGAAGACGCTTCCGAGCAGGAAATATGGGATCAAGTGGAGAAAGACTTGCTGTTTGCTATGGATTATCTTCCTGAATCTTGGGATGCTGCCAATTTGGGACGTGCCACCAAAGGCGCTGCCAAAGCATTGTTGGGCAAGGCCTATATGCAACAACATAAGTATGACAAGGCGAAGGAACAATTGCAATGGCTGATTGATAAAGAGGGCTCTTTGTACGATCTTATCGCCAATCGTGAAGATAATTTCACTGACTTGGATGAGAACAACAAGGAAGGTATCTTTGAAATTCAGTTCGATGACCAAAACAAGGGTGGTACGGGTAATGATGCCAGTATGGCATTCGGTTTCCAGCGTACTCAGTTCTATGCTCCGAGTGGTATAGGTTGGGGAGATGGTAAGGCACGTCGCTGGTTGGTAGATGAGTTCTTGAAAGAGAAACGTATTGACGGAAAGAATGACTTGCGTTTGTATGGTAGTATTCTGTACCGTGGATTCTCACAAGACTTCCCCGATCAACCGAAGAAATATTATGGATTTGAAAATGCCGATTGGAATGACGGTTGGGGAACTGACCCGGAAGACTGCTACATACGTAAATACAATACTGCTTACTATCGTGATGCAGAAGATTACTTTGCCCGTAACAACTATCGTATCATGCGTTATGCAGATATCTTGATGAACTACGCAGAATGTCTTGTTGAAACGGGTACTAATCCTGCCGATGCTGCTGTTTATGTGGATAAGGTAAGAGAACGTGCCGGTCTGGCCAAGTTGAAAGACAGTCAGTGGAAAGACTGCCTGAGTTCTAAAGATGCCTTTATCAAGCGCCTGCAGATGGAACGTACTTTGGAACTCTGTTTCGAAGGTTGGCGTTGGGCTGACTTGAAGCGTTGGGGATTACTTGATTCTCAGGCTGGAATTGATGAGCTGAAAGCCCGTGACAAGGACTTCAATAACTTCATCGTCGGTAAGCACAGACGTTTGCCCATTCCGAGAGATGAAGTGATGAACAGCACGGTAGGTGGTGTTGCACATCTTACTCAGAATCCTAACTATTAATAACTAAAGAAGGCTATGCCTGGAAGCCTGTTCTCATTCAGGATGCTTCCGGCATAGCCTTTTCTTTCTTAAATCTTATACCATATGCTTGTCTGTAAAAAACTACTATTACCATTCGCTTTTGCTTGCTGCGGCAGCTTGTTTGCGCAGAACATCCAGAATCCGGTACTTCCGGGAGTGGCGGATGCCGGCGTAATGAAATATAATGGCAAATATTATATTGGCGGGGTCCGTACAAACGGGGATTTCTATGTATCCGATGACCTGGTTCATTGGGGGAAACCTATCCATGTCGTATCCATGGACAATGACTGGACCAGAGGCAGCGGAGCCGGAGATGACCAGATTCATGCCAATGACATGTTCTATCTGAATGGAGATTTTCATTTGTACTGGTCAGTCAATTATTGGGGAAAGGACAAGCATGCCGTTCACATTGTACATGCGCAGAGCAAAGATGTCTTGGGCGCTTATACAGAACCGAACAAGAAGACATGGATGGATAACCGTATCGACCCCAAAATATTCAGAGATGATGATGGACAACTATACATGTATATGGTACGTTTTACTGATGGAAATACCATATGGGGACGTAAAATGAAGAACCCGGCAGAATTTGCCGGCGAACCGGTGTGCCAGTTCGCCTCATTGCCGGATACATGGGAAACGATGGATAACAGAGTAGCGGAGGGACCGTGGGTCATGAAGTATAGAGACCGCTACTATATGATGTATAATGCCAACCACACCTCTACAGAGTGGGGCAATTATCAGTTGGGAGTTGCTGAGGCAGACTCTCCTTTAGGTTTTCAAAATGGTAATAAATATAGCTATCCGGTTGTAGGCTGCAATCAGACACAACTGGAGGAGAAGCAAGTGGATTTATTGCGGTATGGCCGCACGTATGAGCCGTTGTTTGCTTATACGGAGAGCAAACCGGGAAGCGATTGGACAAAAGCGACCTACGATGACTCCGGCTGGGCGAGGGGGGAGACCGGCTTTTCGTCCCGTGAAGTGAAAGGTTCCACCACCCGGCATCTGGGTACCTTGTGGAATACGCCCTCCTTATGGTTGCGAAAGACTTTCTCTGCCGGTAGCGAAACCGGTAATCTGGCATTGCGTGTCGCTCACGACGGAGATACCCGGATTTATCTGAACGGAACACTTGTCTACGAGAAGCAGGGGCGTGATTATTGTATCGTGAACCTGGACAAGAAGCTGCGTGCTGCTTTGAAGGAAGGCACGAATCTGCTTGCCGTAGAAACAAACAAGGGACGTTCGCAATTCTTCGACGTTTCTCTGTTCGATATGAAAGACGGTATTGCCGATGATATTCTGATGACTCCCGGTCAGCCCAATATTTTGAGAGGCCCCAACGGATTTGAATGGTGGCTGATTTATATGGCAAACAAGAACGATGAGCATCGGGGGCAATATATCAACCGTGTCCAGTTCTTCGACAAGACGTTGTTTGTGGATGGTATCACCGGCCCCCGCACGGCAGGTTATCATCCCGAACCTTCGATGCCTACCTTTGCAGGCAAAGGCGAGACAGCTTCGTTCGGTGTGTTGCAACAAGTACAGCCGTCCGTGGATTACTTGTTCGAGACGGGAGTCAAGACCGAGGGTGGAGCTGGCGTCATTGCCTGGTGGAAGGATGCAGATAACTGTGCCTATGTAGGTTTGGATGCCGAGAACCGGAGTTGGTACCTGCGTACACTTGTCGGCGGTAAAGAAAATAAGGAATCCTATGCCCTGCCTGAAGATTTCCGTTGGGGTGTGTACCATCATCTGCGCATTGAGCGTAATGGTGGCTGTCTGAAAATTTGGCTGGATGAGATTCCCACACCGGGAAAACATGTCTTTGCAGAGGCTCTTCCGACGGAAGAAGCGGGTGTTCCCGGAGTATTTGACGAGACAAAGTCTGCCTTGTTCGAAGGGGCTACCTATACCATCGGCTTCGATGATGTGCATTTCCAGCTTTCGGGGAATGAGGAGTTGTTGAAAGGCGATTTCTTGAACGATTATGAATTCAGCTTCCAGTTGTCCGGCTTGTCCGGACAAGACAAGGCAGGAAGCTATCCGATTTATGTGGATAAGGATAACTATGTGAAGGCTCAGTTCGATGGCATCACCCGTATGCTTGAGGTGACAGCCGTGAAGAAAGGGAAAACTGCCTGGAAGAAGGAATTCCCGTTGGGATGCCTGCAAACGCTCTATCCGGATGTGAAGTATACCGACTTCATTGAGAAAGGTTATCGTTTTGCCGCACCTGCATGGTTGGATACACTTTACCTGAACCGTCACGAAGCAGGCAATAAATCCGAATTTGTGGATGACATGTTCGGCAAGTTCGACATAGAATACCTGAATGGCGGCGAGTGGCATCCGATAGAAAACAAAGATAGGGGGATAGCAGAACATCCTGCATATAATTATTGTACCTTTACTCCGGTAAAGGCAGAAGGCATCCGCTTCATCAACAAGGAGGCGGAGGATTTGGAACGCCATATCTATAAGATAGGTGTACATGAATTGTGGAAGGAATCCTATAATTTTCGTGCCGTGCGTCGTGCAGACAAGCTGTATCTGTTTGTCGACGGCAGGGAGCTGGGAGCTTTGGATATACGCTACCCTGCATCCCGCATCGGATTCTGTTCGGAGGGCGGCTCTCCGGTTTATAGTGGTACGTTGTATTATCATGTAGGGCAGAGGCGCGATTAGACGCGATCGTGGGATGTGCCGTTCCGTATATATGTAATGAAAGATGTATATAGAAGCCGGTGTTTGTATTTCCTTGTGAATCAGTGTGATGGACTGGGGTGATTCAGTATACGACTGAATGTATTTCAGTATACGATTGAATAGGATTCAGTATACGACTGAATAGGGTTCAATATACGGGTGTAACGGAACATCTTCTTAAAGTAAATATTTATCATCATAACAATTGTTTAAGAAAGAATCATGAAAAAGAATTTTATATGTATGTATCTGTTTCTGTTGGCCACGCTGGCTTCCTGCCAGTCCTGCTCTTCAGACTATAAGGATGTGGACGATATTGTTGTCGAAGGAGTTGAAACGCCGGTGCTTTTGGGCGACCCGTTCATCATGTTGCACGATGGCACTTACTATGCCTATGGCACCCATGCGGATGAAGGCATCGAAGTCTATACCTCCGATGATTTGAAAACTTGGAAGTATAAGGGCATGGCGCTCCAGAAGAAGGATGTCTGGGCCGACCGCTGGTTCTGGGCACCGGAGGTCTACGAAGTGAACGGGAAGTTCTATATGTATTACTCGGCAGACGAGCATATCTGTGTGGCAACAGCAGACTCACCTGCAGGACCATTTACCCAAAGTAAGAAGGAACCGATGATTGCCGATGAGAAATGCATTGACAACTCTCTGTTTATTGATGATGACGGCACGCCTTATCTCTTCTTCGACCGTTTCAACGACGGGCTCAACATCTGGGTGGCCGAATTGGAGAAAGACCTCATGACTATCAAGAAGGAGACCATGCACCCTTGTATCCACGTCTCTCAGGCATGGGAGGAGGTATGGCCCCGTGTGAATGAAGGCCCGTTTGTCATTAAGCGTAATGGGCTCTACTATATGACCTATTCTGCCAATAGCTATGAAAGTCCTTTCTACGGCATAGGTTGCGCCACAGCTACCGATTTGATGGGTACTTGGACCAAATACGAGGAGAATCCTTTGCTGCAGAAACCCGGAGAACTGGTTGGAGTGGGGCACAGTGCCACCTTCACAGACAAGGCAGGCAAGCTTCGTATCGTTTTCCATGCCCATAAGGACAAGAGTAGTATCCACCCACGTGCCATGTACATCAGTGACGTTTCTTTCGAGAAAGTGGACGGTGTGGACCGCATGAGAATCAGCAAGGACTATATGACGCCCAAAATAGTAAAATAAGAGATGGATATGAAAAAGAATTATATATTGCTACTGTTGCTTTGTCTTTGCTTTGCAGGATGCAAGGAGAAGACGGTTGTAGAATCAGACTATCTGCCGATTGCCGACCCTTACGTAATGCTTTACGAAGGCAAGTATTATGCTTACGGCACTGGAGGTACGGTAGAAGGAGAAGGCTTTGCCTGCTTCTCTTCCGATGACTTGAAAAACTGGACGCGTGAAGGCCAGGCGTTGTCGGCCGCAGATTCCTACGGTACGTGGGGATTCTGGGCGCCGGAGGTCTACTACATCGAATCGAAAAAGAAGTTTTATCTGTTCTACTCCACCGAGGAGCATATCTGCGTGGCAACGGCAGATGTTCCTCAAGGCCCGTTCCGTCAGGAAGTGAAGCAGCCGATATGGGATGAGAAGAGTATCGATACCTCTCTATTCATTGATGATGACGGTACGCCTTACCTTTATTTCGTGCGTTTTACAGATGGCAACGTTATTTGGGTGGCAGAGATGAACGATGATTTGACCGGCATTAAGCAGGAAACGCTGACGGAGTGCATTAAGGTGGGAGAGCCTTGGGAACTTTCGCAGGACAAGCCTGCTAAGGTGGCCGAAGGTCCTTCAATTTTGAAGAAAGAGGGTGTCTACTATCTGGTTTATTCAGCCAATCACTTTGAAAGCAAGAACTACGGAGTGGGTTACGCGACTTCGAACAGCCCGATGGGACCGTGGAAGAAATACGAGGGAAATCCGATTCTGCAACATGCCGACGGCTTGATGGGTACCGGTCATGGAGCACCCTTCTGCTGTAAGGACGGTAGCTGGAAATACATTTTCCATGCACATTGGGATTCCACGAAAGTACAGCCGCGCACTTCGTATATCAAGGATTTTGCCATTTCCGACCAGGGAACGGTTTCTATCGGTGGCTCTCTTATCCGTCCGCAGGTATTGGGCAGTACATCACTCGAAAAGTAAAATGAAAGAATGAAAAGAATACATTGTATGAAGAAGTTTCTTGTATTATCAGTGTTATGCAGTCTGATAGCCTGTTCCTCGTCATCGGCTACAAAAGAGGATAAACCGGAAGAACAACAGCCGAAGAATGTTTATCGCAATCCGGTGATAGATTATAGTTTGCCAGACCCTTCTGTCATTGAGGGAGATGACGGATACTACTATCTGTATGCCACCGAGGACATACGCAATCTGCCGATTCACCGTTCCAGGAACCTGGTGGATTGGGAGTATGTAGGTACTGCCTTTACCGACCGTACGCGGCCTGATTTTGAGCCGAACGGCGGTTTGTGGGCGCCGGACATCAACAAGATAGGTGATAAATACGTGCTCTATTATTCTATGTCTGTTTGGGGAGGCGAGTTAACTTGCGGCATCGGTTGTGCTACTGCCGATAAGCCTGAGGGACCTTTTACGGACCACGGAAAGATGTTCCGCAGCAATGAAATCAATGTACAGAACTCCATCGACCCTTTCTATATAGAGGATGGAGGGAAGAAATATCTTTTCTGGGGCAGTTTTCGAGGAATCTATGCGATTGAACTGTCTGATGACGGACTCTCTCTGAAGGACGGCGCCACACCGCAGCAAGTGGCAGGAACCGCTTACGAAGGTACCTATATTCACAAGAAGGACGGGCATTACTACTTCTTTGCTTCCATAGGAAGTTGTTGTGAGGGATTGAAAAGTACTTACACTACTGTTGTAGGCCGTTCAGATAATCTTTTCGGCCCCTATGTCGACAAGAATGGCGGTAGCATGATGGATAACAAGCACGAAGTGCTGATTCAGAAAAGCAATTCCTTTGTGGGTACCGGTCATAATTCGGAGATTGTGACGGACAATGCCGGCAATGACTGGTTCTTCTATCATGCGGTGAGCACAAAGAAGCCTGAAGGCCGTGTATTGATGTTGGATAAGATTAGCTGGGAAGACGGATGGCCGACGGTAGAAGGCTCCGTTGCATCCACGGAAGCGGAGAAACCGAAATTCTGACAAGTATGAAGAAATCTATTTTAATCTCCTTGTTGGCCCTATTGATGATGGGCTGTCAAGTATCGGGTGGCAGTTCCTTGAAAGTGGAGGAAACCACTGTTGAAATGCGGAAGAATCCCGAAGGAGTGGCTGTATCGGCTCCCCGTTTCTCATGGCAACTGGTAACCGACAAGCAGGATGTGATGCAGACTGCTTATCAGATTGAAGTGGCGGACTCGGACAAGGGCTTGCAGGCCGGCTCCGGGCTGGTATGGAACAGTGGTCGTGTGGAGTCTGGCCAATCGGTGCTGGTGAAGTACGCAGGGGCGCCTTTGGAGTCGGGACAGAAATATTGGTGGCGTGTCACTGTATGGACAAATACCGGTGACAAGGCGCAAAGTAGTATCCAATATTGGTCAATGGCTTTGCTGGACAGTTCGGACTGGAAAGCCGGCTGGATTGGACTGAACGACAGTACAAACTTGAAACTGGACGGTGAGCGGACCATCCTTCCGGCACGTTATCTGCGGAAGGAGTTTGATTTGCCGTCACAGCCGAAGCGTGCAGTCCTTTATGTTTCGGGAGTAGGCTCTTCCGTATGCTATATGAATGGCGAGAGGATTGGAAATGATGTATTCGGTCCTTTGCCTACCTGGTACGATGCTTCTGTATCTTATCTGACCTATGATGTCACCCCCTTGTTGAAGTCCGGTACCAATGCGATAGGCGTGGCTCTGGGCAACGGCCGCTATCTTTCCATGCGCGCCAATGGGATGGTAGGTTTTGGTTTGCCCCGTCTCATGGCGCAGTTGAATATAGAGTACGACAATGGTGAGACGGTGTCGGTAGTCAGCGATGATTCCTGGAAAGCGACGAACCACGGTCCTATAACTGCGAACAACGAATTTGACGGTGAACATTACGATGCCCGCTTGGAATTGGGTAAATGGACGGAAAGCGGCTATAATGATTCCGGATGGCAGTTGGCCGAACGGATGGAGGCTCCCAAAGGAAAACTTGTGGCACAGCTCTCTCCGAGTCTGAAGGTGATGGAGGAGATAAAGCCAATATCCGTTAAATCGGTAGGTGATGGAAGATATATCGTGGATATGGGGCAGAATATGGTAGGAATACAGCAGGTGAAACTGCGTGGCAAGAAGGACAAGCCCATTACTATGCGTTTTGCCGAAGTGCTGAAGGACAATGGTACGGAACTGTATCTTGACAACCTGCGCAGTGCCCTTGTCACGGATATTTATACTCCTGCCGCTGACGGTGAGTTTGTTTGGGAACCGTTGTTTGTTTACCATGGTTTCCGTTTTATGGAAATATCCGGTTTGGACTATGAACCGGTAGCGGATGATTTCACCGGTAAGGTGGTGTATGATGAAATGGCAACGAACGGTACGTTCGAGACTTCCGAGGAGTTGATTAACAGACTTCACAAGAATGCCTATTGGGGAATCCGTGGAAACTATCGCGGTATGCCTACCGACTGCCCCCAGCGTGATGAACGTCTTGGATGGCTGGGCGACCGCACTACTGGTGCCTATGGTGAAAGTTTCATTTTCGGCAATGCCTTGATGTATAAGAAGTGGCTGGTGGATATAGAAGAGTCCATGAATGAAAATGGAAGTATCTCTGTGGTATCTCCCCGTTACTGGACCATCTTCCATGATGACGTGACTTGGCCGGCTGCCTATTTTTACGTAGCCGACATGCTTTACCGCCAGTTTGGCGATGATAGCTCCATCAAAGAGCGCTATCCGTCCATGAAGCGCTGGGTAAACCACATGACGGAGACCAAAATGAAGGACTATATTCTGGTGAAGGATGAATACGGGGATTGGTGCATGCCTCCCGAGTCGCCGGAGCTGATTCATTCGGAGGACCCTGCCCGGAAGACGAACGGCGAAGTGCTGAGTACAACGGTGTTTTACAGCATTCTGCAACTGATGGAGAAGTTCGCGCAAATGAACGGACTTCCGGCAGATGCTGAAGAGTATGCAGCACTTGCCATTAAGGTCAAGGACGCTTATAACAAGAAATTCTTCAATACTGAGACTGCACAGTATGACAACAATACGGTGACGGCAAACCTGCTTTCCCTTAGACTGGGCCTGGTTCCCGACGGATATGAAGATAAAGTATTTGCCAATGTCGTGGAGAAGACGGAAAAAGACTGTAAGGGACATGTCAGTGCCGGTGTGCTTGGCATCCAGCATCTGATGCGCGGACTTACCGAGTACGGTGGACTGGAACTTGCCTATAAGATAGTGACCAATGACACTTATCCCTCATGGGGCTACATGATTAAGAAGGGTGCAACCACCATTTGGGAATTATGGAATGGTGACACGGCAAATCCGGCGATGAATTCAAGAAACCATGTGATGCTTTTGGGAGATCTGCTGATATGGTTCTATGAGGATCTTGCCGGCATAAAGAATACTCCCGCTTCCGTCGGGTTCAAGCAGATTCTGATGGAACCGGTATTCCCGGAAAAACTGAATTATGTGAATGCTTCGCATGTATCGCCTTATGGCAGAATAGGAAGTTCCTGGAAACGTGATGGCAATAAGCTGGAGTGGAACGTTGAGATTCCTGCCAATACAACCGCTACGGTCAAGCTGCCGCTTGACTTCCATGTACAGGTAGATGCCGGTCAGGCGGGGATTCATTCCGTGGAGGAGGCTGACGGTAAGCTGGTAGTCGAATTGGGCTCCGGCAAGTATGTATTCATGTCTGAATGATATTTTTCTAACAACAATAAAACAGATGTAACTATGAGACTAAAAAGATTGTTTTTGGGGGTAATGCTTTTGGCAGGCATTACGGGTGCAGGAGCGGCAAATGTTGCTCCGGAAGACATCTCTGCCTCTATTTCCTTAAAAGTGCCGGGGAATGATGCCAAGCAATATCCGCTGGCCTTGCAGAAGATGCAGGATGGTATGTACAGCTGCCGGGCTTCGGAAACGTTGCCGTTGGACATCATCCGCCAGGTGGTGGACAAGGATGGCAAACAGCGCATTACCGTCACACTCAAGGCGCTGGAAAATGTGTATTTCAACTACGGGGAACAGATAAAGACCGGTTACAAGCATTCGGACTGCCAGTTCTACATGCCGGGCTTCTGGTATCGCCGCAACCTGCGTTCGCCGAAGGAAGCTCCTTCTTTCCACACATCGGACAGTTGGCTGGTGCGTGAGGACCGTTTGAGCACTCCGCTGACGGCAGCTTTCAATCCGGTAAGCGGTACGTCCATGTCGGTTATCCGTATTGACAAGTTCGACAAGGAAGCTTTGACCACTCATAAGGAGGGAGAGATAATCTTGTCCGGTGAGACTTCCATCGGATATACCGGTTTCTGCAATGTGGATGGTGTGACTGTCTTGGCATACGGTTTCCCCTATAAGGAAGCACCGAAGACATATATCCGCAAATTGACGCTGGCTCCTGCCGTTGAGGCTTTCCAGTTGCTTCGTAAGGGTGACAGCATCTCCATGACTTGGGAGGTGTCCGAAAGGAATGCTGCCGATTTCTCGGAATGCGTACAGCGCACCTGGGAGTATTGTTATGACACTAACCGCCCGAAACCGGTTGACACACCTTACACGGTAGACCGCATGAAGGAGGTGATGAGCAACTTCTTTGTGGAAAGCTATGTCAGCAATACCCCCACTCATTATTACTCCGGTGTAGAGTTGGAGACTGCTACTTGTGCCAATACCGATGTTGCCGAAGTGGGCTTTGTGGGACGTACGTTGCTGAACGCTTTCAATGCTTTGGAGTATGGCAAACAGCAGAACCGCCAAGACCTGGTGGACAATGCCAACCATATCTTTGACACTTATCTCCAGAACGGTTTTTCGCCTGCCGGTTTCTTCAACGAAGTGGTACACTACAACCGCGACTTCAAGGAAACCAGACATAGCATTCGACGTCAGTCCGAAGGCGTATATGCCATTCTGAACTATCTGAACTACGAGAAACAGCAGAAGCGTAAACACCCCGAATGGGAGAAACGCATCAAGGGCATGCTGGACAGCTTCCTCAAGTTGCAGAACGAGGACGGCAGCTTCCCGCGCAAGTTCAAGGATGATTTCTCTATCGTGGATGCCAGCGGTGGTAGCACGCCTTCGGCAACATTGCCTTTGGTGATGGCGTCCAAGTATTTCAAGGACAAGCGTTATCTGGCAAGCGCCAAGCGTACGGTAGACTATCTGGAGAAGGAACTGATATCCAAAGCCGATTATTTCTCTTCTACGCTGGATGCCAACTGCGAGGACAAGGAAGCCTCCTTGTATGCTGCTACGGCTGCTTATTATCTGGCTTTGGTTACCAAAGGAGAAGAGCGTGCACACTATGCCGGTCTGGCAAAGAAAGCCGCTTATTTTGCCTTGTCATGGTATTATACTTGGGATGTTCCTTTTGCCGAAGGTCAGATGCTGGGAGATATCGGCTTGAAAACCCGTGGTTGGGGAAATGTGTCGGTAGAGAATAACCATATCGATGTATTTATCTTCGAATTTGCCGATGTGCTGCATTGGCTCTCCAAGGAGTACAACGAGCCGCGCTTCTCTGACTTTGCCGAGGTGATTTCCACTTCCATGCGCCAGTTACTGCCGTATGAAGGACACATGTGTGGCATTGCCAAAGTAGGCTATTACCCGGAAGTGGTGCAGCATACCAATTGGGATTACGGACGTAACGGAAAGGGATATTACAACAATATCTTCGCTCCGGGCTGGACGGTTGCTTCTTTGTGGGAGTTGTTCACTCCGGGACGTGCGGAGCAGTTCTTGTTGAAAAAATGATAGTCTAAACAGTAACCAATATTGTATTTATGAATAAGATGATGACTTTGTTGGCAAGCGTGATGCTATTGGCATCGGCTTGCACGGGCAAGCAGGCGAGCGAAAAGACTGCTTCTGGACTGGAACCTGCGAACTTCCGTACGGAAGTGGATGGCAAGCAGACAGACTTGTTTGTTTTGAAGAATAAGAATGGTATGGAAGTTTGTATTACGAATTTCGGTGGACGTATTGTATCAGTGATGGTGCCGGACAAGGATGGCGTTATGCGTGATGTGGTGCTGGGCTTCGATTCCATTCAGGACTACATCAAGTTCCCTTCGGATTTCGGCGCTACCATCGGACGTTATGCCAACCGTATCAATCAGGGTAAGATTACAGTGGATGGGGTAGAGTATCAGCTGCCGCGCAACAATTACGGTCATTGCCTGCATGGAGGTCCCAAGGGATACCAATATCAAGTGTTCGATGCCCGCCAGTTGAGTAATCAGGTTTTGGAACTGACTTATCTGTCGAAAGACGGAGAGGAGGGCTTCCCGGGTAACCTGACCTGCAAGGTCACTTTCTCGCTGACAGATGACGATGCCATCGACATTCGTTACAGTGCCGAAACAGACCGTACCACTGTTGTCAATATGACGAACCATTCTTACTTTAACCTGGACGGTGACCCCTCCAAGTCCAATTCGGATTATCTGCTCACTATCGATGCAGATGCTTATACCCCCGTGGACAGTACCTTCATGACTACCGGTGAGATTGTTTCCGTAGAAGGTACGGATATGGATTTCCGCACTCCTACTGCTGTTGGCGCCCGTATCGACAATGACTTTGAGCAGTTGAAGAACGGCAAGGGCTATGACCACAACTGGGTACTCAATACGAAGGGCGATGTCACCCGCCCGTGTGCCACCCTCGAATCTCCCTCAACGGGTATTGTGCTTGATGTCTATACCAACGAACCGGGCATTCAGATTTATGCCGGTAACTTCCTGGATGGCACACTGACCGGAAAGAAAGGTATCGTGTACGGTCATCGTGCGTCCGTCTGTTTGGAGACGCAGAAATATCCCGATACGCCCAACAAGCCGGAATGGCCTTCGGCGTTGCTGAAGCCGGGAGAAAAGTATGACAGTCATTGCATCTATCGCTTTTCGGTGAAGAAATAAATATAAGGCAGGCATAGCCTGCCTTTATGGGATGGATATAAATATGACAAGAAGCCTGAAGTATTGAGGCGTACGTTTGTTTGTCCCTATATCTTTGGTGACGGAGAGGAATATTCCATTATTTCCCATTGGAAGTACAATGATGGTTATGGCAGTGTTGAACTTATTAGAGTAACTATAGATGGTGTGGATGCCCGCATCGAATCAGGAGCAGACAAATATCACCCGTTAGTTGTCGTTGTGTTGGCAAAGTAACTTGTTTTTCTTAAATACTCTGTCTTGGTAAAATCAGCA
>OMGM01000569.1_pt1 | contig 18237 bp, 41 predicted proteins | sample 1645851 | NCBI WGS metagenome assembly OMGM01 (sample SAMEA103958126, study PRJEB25191) | human gut metagenome | reverse complement strand
AAATTTCCCTTAACATAGCGATTAAGGGGCGGGGGTATATATAGAAAAATATTTTTATTTTCTCTCTGAAAGTATAACCTTTATCTCTTTAATTCTTTGTCTTGTTTGCTTATTAGTTGGCCTAACGTCACCTATCATAGTTTAATAGCAAGCCATACTAATAGCCATAGCAATACGAACACTGGATTAATAGCTAACAATAATATCAGCAATGCTATACATGGACTGATGAACAACATAATAATAAATAATAATATAATCATTCGCTTCTCCCTTATCTTATAGCAGTAGTAAGAATCGAACCTACATTACCATTAGACTATACTGCTAACTATGACTACCTCATATTGTTATTCCTAACTATCAGTAGCTGGTATCTTATTAGATACTATATTGGTATAGGACATATAGGAATCGAACCTACGTTATACTCGAGACATAACCCACTTGCCCTTACACACTAAGCTGTTAGTACACCGCTGTTTTACTCACTAACTACTCGACCCTTTAATAGTAGCCACTTAGCTATTCAATTGAAACAGAGTAGCAGGGAATCGAACCCCACACAGTCGTGACCTGTACTTCCTTCAATTACTCTAACCTCATACCTTAGCAACCATGCACAGTTGCCCCCAATATGATTCAGTATAGTTGTGCCATTAGACACTTTACATGTGGACTATACACCACACATCACTTGGACTGGACTTGCACCAGCATTCCTTAGCTCAAGGCGCTACCTCTTACTATTATCTATATCAAGTGTTATTATATGCTTTCAGTTTCTATGACGTACTAACATATAATAAATAAAGGAGAACTAGGACAACTGGAATCGAACCAGTACCAGATTGCGACTCTGACTACCACATACCAATTTGGCTATATCCTATAAATACAAAGGGCTGTTAGTTGGCGACACTCATTTAACTAAGGCATTCCCGTCACCTTGCACCCTATGCTTGGCTGTCAACTCTATAACATTTAAGTACCGTCAATCAGTACACCATGTTTAATACTCCAGCTACCACTAACAAGATAGATGTAAATACACTTAGTATAATAGCTAGATAGTCGTGGCGATAATACCACTCTTTAAAGTTTGTAACTGAACCTACACCATATAAAATGCCAAGAATAACCAAGGCAATATTAATTACAATCATTGTCTATTCTCCTCAAGTTATCCAAATACACTTATAAATAATACTACACTAATTAATAAGCATATTAGTGATTCTTTATATTCTTCTTTGTACCAATTAGCAAACATAGATATCAAGAACCATATTGACAATAATACAGTCATAATGTTAATTACAATCATTTATTCTCCTGACTTTCTACATAGAGTAAGATACAAAAGGCGTCTGCTTGGTCATCATTAATTTCTTCTTCTGGTACTATATTATAGCTTTTAAGTATCTCAATGCTTTGTACTTTTCGCAATGCACTCTTACCTTTAATTAGATGATAACCGCACCATTTAGAATTTGGAATATCAACATAGCCAATGTTATGACGGTTACGCATGACTCCTAAGAATGAACCGTTAGCTCTAATCAGTGATATGTTGCCTTTAGACTTGAACGTGATGATAGGTTCTTCAATATAAATAAAGTAGTCAAATAAGTTATAATGCTCAATAATTTCTGTTATACCGTCAGCAATTATCTTTGCACGTTCCAAAGGATCTTTACTTTTACCACCTGCTATTGAACCAACTACATACTCATTTGTTAAAGGATTACGAAACGCATAACCAGTATTAGAGGTACTAAAGTCAATCGCTAGGGCTTTGCTCATAAATCAGAACTCAATTCAATATAAAACTCTTTGCTTAGTTCGCCGATATCAAATAAGTGCTTAATATAGTGTTCATATTCAATCGGAGTTAATACTTCTTTTTGTGCCAAAACATGTTCTTTATTCATTTCTTTATTCTCCCTTAAAAATTAAAGCTGTATCAAGATTAATCAAACCACATTCCACAGCGTTAAGTAAGAACTCGTTAAAGTCAACTTCTGACAATGTTTCTTGCTTAAATAATAGCTGTTCTTCTGTCATTTGCTTTCCTCTCTCAACTTGATATATATATTATAGCATATCCACTTTTCAGGTTTGGTTTATCCTCTGTTATGTAAGCTATGATTGACTTTGTAGGCATTTTATGTTATAATCTTTATAGGAGGTAATTATGGCTAGAGATAAATATTTAATGTACTTACGACAGCAGGAGTACAAGAAGCGTATTAAAATTAAAGTAGATAATACAAGAGCTAGAATGAACAGAGAATACATGAATCAGCCAGAAGTAGATAAGGAAACATTAGAACTATGGAACAATCAGCCAGCAATACATTTTGATTTAGGAGAAAATAAATAAATGTTTAAAATATATAAAGAAAAATATGTAGTTTACGACAACGGAGATGTTTATATAATAGGAACTAAAGAGGTAAGAAAACTTAAACCTTGGGTCACAAATAGCGGTTATAAACAAGTAAACATAAATAGAAAGTCTGAATATTTACATAGAGTTATAATTGAAGCATTTAGAGGAAAAAGCGATATGCAAGTAGACCATATAGATGGAAATAAAAACAATAATACACTAAAAAACTTACAATACTTGACACATCAAGAAAACACAGCAAAATCAATCGGTTATAAAGTTGAATATGACGGAAAAGTTTATAATTCACTGGCGGCATTAGCTAGAGAATTAGGAGTGTCAGCAAATGGCGTTAGAAAACAATTTCAAAGAAGTGGTTTTTTAAGAGGAAAAGAAATAATAAAAAAATAATTGCCACCTTAGTGGCTTTTGTTTTACGCTTAACCGAAATTTGACAAGAAGTGGCAGAATGTAAGTGCATTGAGTGTCCTGTTTGTAAAGTATGGTATCAGTGAGGACAATTAGCTTATTGTTTGTAAGATTTCTAAAGGAATTCCGGAGTGTTTGACAATCTTTTCATTTCGTACTGAAATCTAATTTTCCGAACGTTTGTAATTAGCGAAAAACTAATTTAAGGTTATATATATATATTACTACGTTTTTTTTTTTTTTTTGCACTTTATTATTGACAATGTTTTCTGTTTATGATACTATTAATTTATCAAATGAAAGGAGATAGAACGAAATGGCAAAGCCAAAGCCAACTTTCTGTAAGAATTGCGGGGAAGGCAAAGAATGTAAAACTTTCAATAAAACTGGTAAAGCTTGCAGAAAAGGTAAAGCAAAAGGTAAGGCAGTAGGCAAAGCAATAGGACAGGCAAAAGGAAAAGCGATAGGGAAAGCTAAAGGTAAAGCGATAGGAAAGGCGATAGGAAAAGCTAAAGGCAAAGCAGTAGGTAAAGCTATTTCACAGGAAACTATTGATAAAAGAGACAATTATGATTCACTTCTGGGAGATTTACACACAGATTACCTGAATTTTATGGCGAACAAACAAATAACAGTGATTTATGATGACGAAAACGGAGAAAAGAAAGTATTATCTAGGAACAATAAAGTATATTCTTTTGAGAGGTGGCTTGCCATGAACGGTCATAAAACGTTGGCATCGTGGTTTAGACGCAATTTTAAAGGGCGTTTAGAAAAATTTAATTTTAAAGACTTTGTATAGGAGAAAAGAAATAATGAGTTATACAACAAAACACAAACCTTACAAACTGAAAAGCATTAAATGTAGTGGTTGTGGCTGGTCAATATCACACTGCATGGACCTAAAAAAAGAACAACTTAGAATAAAAAGTTTAAAAAAAGAAGTTGTAAAAGAATATATCCATGTAGATAACCCTAAATGTAAGCATTGCATTGAATTAGAAAAAAGGAGAAACAAAAAATGAAAAATAAATGTATTAAGTGTCAGCAAATAAGAAAAGCAAGTGGTGTAAGTTATTTAAAGTGCTGTAAATGCAAACAAAAAGCTAGTGATGAAAGAAAGAAAAATAAAAAGAATAAAAGCGAAATGGCTAAAACTAATGAGGAACTAAGAAAAATATCTAAACGATTAAATCAAGATAGTATAAATAAATTTATAAAAGAAAGAAATGGAATTAAGTCTTGACAAATATAAAATAATTTGATACTATGGTATAAGAAAAGGAGAATAGATGAAATTTTATTATGTAGCATTAACAATTAACCCAGAACAACCCGTTAAAACTTTAGGAGGTAAGAGATTAGCTTATTATAATAAGCTCTATCAAGCGGTATATCAATGCGAGGCTTTAAATAATAGCTTTGTTGCTTGGAAAGATTATATAAACAAAGAGACAAGAGAAAGTCCTTATAAAGTTTATTGCGTAGAGTCAGAGCCAACGGAGGTAACTAGTGACTAGCCTATTTGATAAAGTAAGCACAGCTAAAGAACTTAAAGAATCAGATGACTTTGCAGGAGGTTTGCTTTGGAATGTACAAGACATATTGCCTAAAGGTTCACTTGGTCTTATAACAGGTAGTGAAAAGAGCATGAAGTCCTCACTAGCGCAAGACTTAGCACAAGCAATGGCACTTGGAGAACCGTTTGCTGGACGAGAAACAACTAAAACTAACGTGTTATTTATTCAGAATGAAAATAGCAGACTGACAGAACATCAACGCTTGATAGGTTCAAAACGTGATAGCCCTGATAACTTGTATTTCTTACATGGCGGAGCTTTTAAGCTTGATACATGGAAATATGACAGCCAAGGAAAAAAGCACAATGTAGGACTTAGAGAACTCTATAACTTCATATTAGAGAAAGACATCGGGCTTGTTATCTTAGACCCTCTAAAAGACTTATTAGAGGACAATGAGATAATTAACGCAAACCAACCAATGGCAGAAGTTCTAAGAGGAATTACAAGCCTTAGAAACACTTTAGATATGAAACACGATAAGTATGTTACATTTATGATTGTGGCGCATGCTCGAAAACAAGCTGGTGAGCAATCTTTAACAGAGCGTGATTTTCGTATCGTTCCAAGCCATATATTAGGAGCTACGACCATTCCAGCTTGGTATGAGATTGCATTTACTATGTCACCTAAAATTAATAGTAAGACTAAAAACAGATATTCTATCATGAAAGTATTTGCTAGAAACTTTGCTTTCAATAATGAAATTCTTTGGGGATACGTTGGTTCGGCTTTTACATCAATTGAACAAGATAAAAAAGAACCTGATAGCGAACTAATTGAAGAAGTCAAACAGGAAACTCCAATCGAAACGACGAAAGAATCGGCACAGGCTTTCTTAGACTTAGCAAAAGGACAAGGTAAAGTAATAGAAAATGATTAATTATGAAAACAAAGCGATTAATTTACATGTAGAAGTTTATGGCTGGTTATATCGTGCATTAGATGAAATGGTAAAAGCAGAATGGCATAATGATGAACTTTTCAAAGTATGGCTCGGTCGTGCTGAATTTCTAGTCAGACAGTCTAAGGAATTGCATACAGCTTGCGAAAACGAATATTCTAAGCGTGCATTAATTAGAGCCTTGCAATTAAAATCAGAAATAAATAAAAAAATATCATCTAATGTTTGACAAAGTAAAAGTAATTTGATATAATAATATATATAGAAATAAAGGAGAACTAACAAATGGTAGTTAAACTAACAAAAGAACAAGCTGATTATCTTAAAACATTTGGGACAGATAAAAGCAAAGCATTTTATTATATTTCTCGTTGGGGTTGGAACTATCCTCTTGAAGACGGTTATGAAAAAGTTTATGAAACAACAAAAGAACAACCGTTTGAACAATTCAATGAAAAAGAAAAAATGTTAGACGCTGTTATTAACGGTTATGAAGTCATTGTACCTAAATTTAAATTTTATATCTTCTCTGATAGTAGCGGAGGAACTGCATTATATTATGCTGGACAGCCTAAACAATTAACAAAATTCGAACAAGATGCTCTTGAAGTTAAAGAAGGCAGCGAAGAATATGTAGCTTTGAAACTTTTAGGCTTTATTAAAGAAGAAGTATGATAACATCTTTTGAATCACTAGCTGAAAGGCGATTAATAGCCCTCAATTATCACAAAAAGGGAAGTCAACAGTACATCAATAGCTTAAATTACTTTGAATATGCTAGAATGTACTTCGAGAGAAATGGCTTTCCTGATGATAACAGGCGAGTTTACCAAAGTGGCAAACGAAAAGGTCAAAAGGTTGGCTGGTCTGATAAAGAGGAAAAACAGCAGAAAGACGATATTAAAAATTTCATATATGAAAAGCAACTACAAAAGTTTAAGGGCCAGAGAAAAAGCAAGTAAACATTATGCCAGAGGCGTAAGAAAGCTGTCTAAAGAGCTTGAAGAGATGAACGAGACAAAGTATAGGGTAGAACCTAACGAGTGCTTATATGGCTTGATAAATGACTTGTGGAACTACTGGGACGACGGATATATTTTACCTATGCTTAAATATAATATCGAAATTACAAGACAAGGGAACGTATTTATCGTGGAAAGAGAAGAAAATGGAAACAATTAATATTAAGTTTGATGAAAAACAGCTTGAGGAAGTTGTGAAAAAAGTTACTGAAGAACTTAAAAGCCAAGGTCGGAAAGAAGAGGCTGTCGAATGAGCGAAGTTGAGACTTTTGTTAAAATTGAGGGTTTTGAAAAATATGAAGTGTCTAATCTGGGAAAAGTTAGAAATATGAAAACCGGAAAAATACTTAAACCTATTCTTCGTAGAGATGGATATTTAGTGCTTTGCTTATATGGGCATAATAAACAGAAACATCTACTTCTACACAGAATTATAGCGACCGCCTTTGTAGATAACCCTGACGAAAAACCTTGCGTAAATCACATTGATGAAAATAAGACAAACAATGATTTAAGTAACCTCGAGTGGTGCACTGCAAAAGAAAACCTCGTGCATGGCACGAGAATGAAGAGAATTGCTGAAAAACTCTCCCAAAAAGTTATTCAATTAGACTTAAATGACAATGTATTAAGTGAATTTGAGTCAATGCACCAAGCAGAACGAGAAACAGGAGTCACATTAAGTAGTATAAGCAGTTGTTGCAACGGAAAACTAAAAAGTGCAGGAGGCTTTAAGTGGAGAAAAAAATGAACGTATTTGAAAAACTTAATGCAATTAATGTAAATAGCAAAGTCGAACAAAAAAAGACAGGCAAAACCTCTATAAGTTATTTATCTTGGTCTTGGGCTTGGGCCGAATTTAAAAAAGTTTGTCCTACTGCTACTTACGAGATTAAAAAATTTGATGACGGTAAAGGGAAACTAGTTCCTTATTTATATGATAATTCTTTAGGCATTATGGCATTCACTTCTGTTACGGTTGATGATATCACACATGAAATGTGGTTACCAGTAATGGACGGAGCTAATAAGGCAATGAAGTTTGAATCTTATACTTATAAGACTAAGTTCGGAGAAAAAACTGTTGAACCAGCTTCAATGTTTGATGTAAATAAAACCATTATGCGTTGTTTAGTTAAAAATTTAGCTATGTTTGGACTTGGTTTATACATATATTCAGGCGAAGACCTCCCCGACTTGACAGAAGAGCAAAAACTGTTGGAAGCTGAAAAGCAACGTCTTAGAGAGATTCAACCAGCGCTAAACCGAGCTGAAGAACTTGGATATCCTAATATGGAACTACTTAAAACAAAGACAAAAAAAGAAATCTTTGATATTATGACAATTTGGAAAGCAACAGAGGGAAAATAAAAAATGGCAATCATCACAGTAACAGCACAAGCGAACGAAAAGAATACACGTACAGTAAACACAGCAAAAGGCGACAAGAAAATTATTTCTGTTCCATTATTTGAAAAAGAAAAGGGTTCTAACGTAAAAGTTGCATACGGTTCGGCTTTCTTGCCTGACTTCATTCAATTAGGCGACACCATAACGGTCAGCGGTCGTGTACAAGCTAAGGAATCAGGCGAATATGTAAATTATAACTTTGTTTTCCCTACGGTTGAAAAAGTATTTATCCCTAATGATAATAGTAGTCAATCACAAGCTAAACAAGACTTATTTGGTGGTTCTGAACCGATTGAAGTTAACACGGAAGATTTACCTTTCTAGCGGGGAGTTGGTTACATGTACACAGCAGAAGAGATAGAGCAAATTATCGACATCGTGGATAAAATGAGCTTACTAAGACAAGACTTTGACGGAGCTTTCACTTGGATAAAGGAAAATGTATCAATGCCATTTGACTTTGACGGGGAACAGCAATTTATATCAGACTTGAAACAACTAGTTAAAATTAATGCTTTGAAGTTTGGTAAAATATATGAAGGAGTATTAAATTGACAACATTAAGAGAGCTACACAAAAAACTTAAAATCAAACAAACGCTTGACAACTACGTACGAAACACAAATAAAAAATACAAGCATAATCTTGTAGCTGATGAAATTCTTGGCGAGGGTTTAGCTAAACTGATTGAGCTTAATACACAAGGCAAACTTGGACGACATGCACAGCAAATTGCTTACATCAATAATAACTTGAGCTTACAGCGTCAAAAAGAGCAACTGGAACAAGCTAACGAACGACTCGCTAAACGTGCTGAGAAAGCCCAAAAATTGCTTGATACGGAACTTCTGAAAGATAGCTACATCGAAACCCTCGAAATGTTTAGTAAATTTAACGCTGTTAAACCTAGCTTATTCGGCGAACTTGAAACTCCTGATAAAGTGATTGAGTTCATGGAAAAGAACGGTGTGAAGCAAGGGAAATGGCTACGACCTGAAGGAGTTGACGCTTGGTTCAAAGAACGAATCATTTGGTTCAAGAATAAATTGAAAGAGGTTTAAATGAATGACGATCGACTTGATTGAAAAAGGGGTTTGGTAAAAAATGAAATACAAAAAAATATATAATTTAATTATTTTCGAGAATGGAACTATTTATAGAGAGTTTAAAACAAGGTGTAACCTAATTAAACCTATTGCTGGAAGTAGAGGATATTGTCAAGTTTGGGTAAATGGTAACTTAATACTTGTACACCGTTTAATTATGGAAGTTTTTAAAGGAAAAAGCGACTTAACTGTTGACCATATAGACGGTAATAAAATGAATAATTCTTTAGATAACTTAGAATATGTAACTTTGAGTGAAAATATAAAAAGAGCTTATTCCAAAGGGTTGAAAGAATCAAACCTTTTATCATCAAGTAAACCGGTTCGTTTTAATAATAAGACATATAAAAGCGCAACCGAATTAAGCAAAAAATTAGGACGTTGTGAAGGCTATGTATCACAGAAGATAAAAAGAAATAAACCGATTGACGGTTTTAAAGTTGAATTTATATAATATTAAAAAACTTTTAGGCTTGACAGCTTAGAGTTTTTTTGCTATAATTACTTTAACGAATGAAAGAGAGATAAATAAATGAGTAAATATTTTAACGACAAAAGGTATTGCCACTGCTTCGATATTCCAACGAGTGACGGTTTAGGAGTTTGCAAAGATTGTAGAGGATACGTGAACATCTGTTATAGTTGCGATCGCTGTCTACACTGCTGGTGTACATCACAGATTGAACTGTTTACCGAATATAATGAACCTAAGTTGCTGGCACTTATAGAAAACTGGAATAAATTATATCAAACTAGAAAGACAAAAAACAGTTAATTCTTGACAAAGGAAAAGCAATTTGATAGAATGTAATTATAAATAGAGGAGGACAAAATGAAAGATACAGTAAAAACTTTAATGATAGCCGCAGGCGTCGGCTTTACACTTATCGCTATCACTTGGATAGGTATAATCGCAACGTTGCTTATTGCATGGATTGGAGGTAACATCTAAATGAACTTAAAAGAAAATCGGCACTATGCCAACGAATACGGTGTGGAACTTAATGAATACTTGAAACATAATTTTAACTACGAAGAGCTTGTAGGTTGGTATACAATGCAGGTATTAAAGTATCTAGTAAGAGCCGGCAAGAAAGAGGGCGAGAGCTACGATAAGGACCATAAAAAAGCCTTAGACTATGCCAAAGAACTAGCTAACTTAAGTAACGAGAATAAGCTCACAGAGTACACTACTGAAGATATTATAGGCTTTGCACAAGATATAGCTGATGATTTTAAACAATGGAAAGGCGAATAAAATGACAGAAAAAATTATTATCTCTAAAGAGTTAAACGAATGGCTAGAAGAACATCAAACATTAGATACTGATGACACAATATATAGTAAACGTTTTGGCAGAGAAATTTTCGACAAATTGTTTGAAGAAGTAGAAGTTGGCGATACAAAGAAATATAAAGATATTTTAGAAGTATTTGGATTAAGTGGGTATACTAAAGCAGTTCATTTATGGTTATTATTGAATCGTGATAAATGGGAAGTAGCAAAAGATGAGTTATTTTACATCTGTATTCCTGAACCTCAAGACAGAAATGGCTATTTGGCAAAAGATATTGGACTGGAATTTTTCCTTAAAGCGCCTAATCAAAAACGTTATTTTTGGACACAAGAAGAAATTGATAAACATGAAGTAGCTAAGCATTTACAACACTTTAAAAAGAAAGTAGAAGAATGAAAGTTAGAAATAAGAGTTAATGTTTGACAGCATTGGCTTTTTTTGATACAATAGTCTTATAGAAATTAAGGAGACGCAAATGGAAAAATACAATGTTAAGCTGATGAACAACAAAAAAGGATATTTAAACTCTTTTAAAAACAATCTAGGGGAAAAGTTCTTATTCCTAGGGTTCAAAGAAGAAAGAAATAACTTCAAATCAGAGTTCACAAAAGAAGAAATAAAAGCGATTGATGAAAGATATTTGCATTTTATTGAAGAGGTTTAAAGTTTATTCTTGACAGACATAAGATAATTTGATATTATAGTCTTATAGAAAGGTGGTCAAATAATGGCAATACGAAAGGATAGGGAAATAGTAGCTTATAACCCTATTACAGAAGAAGAACTACACTTTAGTTGTAAAGCTCAATGTGCTAAGTATTTTGGACTTAAAGCTAATACGGTCATCAAGTGGTTTGATATTGGTAGACCTATAATTGAACTGCTAAGAGAGCAAGATAACAAGCAGGCGGCAATTGAAAAGCAAGACAAGCTAAAAGGCTTTGAATTATTTACGATAAATGAATGGAGTGTTTTTGATAATTAATTACGAAGACACGAAAATAGAAAGTTTTGGTGAAAAAATAAATGAAATTATTTAACAGAAAACCTAAGGATAAAATTAAAGTAGCAACAGCATTTACATTAAAAGGATTAACAAAACAAGTAATTCAATTAGAACAAAAAGGGTTTATTAAACAAGGAGAAATCCAAAGTGTTATGGTTGAAGGAACGATTATAGCTTATGAGCAAGCAATGATTAAGAAAGCTAGTGAATAATATGTGTAAAAAACGCAAATACACAAAAATGGGCGCTTTATATTCAATAGCAAATGCCCAGCATAATAAAAAGAAAGCTGGTAAGATACCAGTTAGAGCTTATTACTGTAAGTGGTGCAATTTATATCACTTATCAAGTCAGCAAAGACTAAATATAAAGACAGGAGTAATTGGATAATGAAAGACGAATTTACATACTACACAGTATCTTGGATATTGGAAAAAGAAATTAAAACACGTAAGTTTTATGATAAAAAAGAGGCTTTAAAATGGAACGAATTACTTCCAGAAGAACAAAAACAAGAAGTTAAAAAGCATACTGAAATTATAGAGGTTATAGCATAATGACAAATCAAGAATTGTATGAAAGAATTAATAGCGTGCTAAAAGAGCAAGGTGTCGGAATAAGTCAGTTTGAATCAAAAGTTAAAGCTGAAACAGGTAAATATCCTAACTTAAAAATGACTAAATCACGCTTGAGTTTACCGAATACCGTAGCATTCCCTTATCTTACTATGTTTTTTAATGATGATGAAATGCACGAGCTTACACTTAAAAAGATTGATAGCGTAGGTGATAACGGCGAAGCGTTTGATTTATTAGATGAGTTATTGTCTAGCTTAGAGCCAAGTAAAGAGTATCTGTATAAGCAACGATTGAAGCGTAAAATGCAAAGGGAGGCAATGAGATAATCTTACACAAGTATACAAGTCAGATTAATAGTTCAAAATATCCACGGTCAACAGCTAGAAAGATTGCTAACGACTTGAACAAAAAAGACCCTTTTAATAATTATCTAGTCAGCTTTGAACTTGGTTCTAAACGGTATATTATTGAAAAATTTGAAATTAGAGGAATGAATAGATGAAACGTTTTTACATAGAAGAAGATGACAACGGCAAAGAGATTAAGCGAAAACTAACAACTTTTGCTAACGATGATTTAACACAGCTTTCAGATGATGAACTAGAAACATTATATTATGAGTCATCAGCTCAATTTTTAGCTAAAGCAATGCACTTTATGAAGATTGAGAATGAACTGTTTTCAAGAAAGAATGTAACTGTAAGTGATGAAATTCTAATAAATACTGGCAATAATATTATTGAAGCCATTAATCAGGTAAGCAACTGAAGCATAAAAAGGAGAGTAATTATCTTTATTTTAACAGACGACACAACTAGAAGTATCGCATTGATTCAATTCGCTCATAAAAGAGCGGACAAGGACTTTAATGATATTGTGGCACAATTATATCAACAAGAGTTTAAAACGCAAGAGAAAGCAAATTATGAGCATATAAAGCAAGCTAAGGAGAAAGCAATTGAAGAACAACGAATTAGTGAAGAAAATCGAAAACTGGAGATGAACAATCGGAAAGAGAAAATAAAGAACGTGCTGAACAGGCAACTTTTGGAAACGGAGAAAATGATAATGGACTCGATAACGGAAATATACCAAGTGATACTAATGAAGCTATTACCGCTACGGAAAATAGTACAAGCTCGGTTATTGGAAGCGATTGGTCTAGCGTAAGTCCAGAAATAGCTGCGAATTATATGTCAAGTAAGACAGGAGTAAGTGCTAGTAAATGGCTTGACGTTATTTATAAGGAATCAAGTGGAAACCCTTATGTTGAAAATCCGATTGGGTGCTGGGGACTATTACAGATTAACCAAAATTCACATGGGCAAGTATCTAATTTAAGCCCACAAGATTATTTAGACAAAGCTGTAAGTATCTATCAAGGTTCAGGTGGTACAGCTTGGGCGACTTGGTAAAAAATAAAAACAAAATAAATTAATTAAAAATAGAAAGTAGGTATATCCTCTTTAAAATATGCTCAATTACAAAAGAAAACCCCACAATTAAGTGAGGTTCTTTTTTATATTAACGGAATTTTTTAAGTGCTTCGTTAGATTTTCCGAGCGATGTACGATTTGCTTTGCCGAAGTCAACCACCATTTCTTTCATAACGTTATCAGCTAGAATTGCTTTACGTTCGTCATTAGTGATTTTATTTTCTTTGCCTGTGGCTACGTTGAGGATATAAAGTTGTTTATTAGAACCGTCTGAATAAATTGCAAACATTTTGTATTTTCTCTTTTCTGTATTTGTATTTGTATTTCGCCCTGTAATGCGTTTGTTTAGTTCTGTGATAAAGTATGAACGACAGCTTTCTACTGTTCCACCATGTACTTCTACGGAGCGTCTAGGGCATGAAGTAGCTGATAGTTCTTGGTGTAGCTTCACAGTATCGTGATTAGGAGTTAAGCCCCACTGTTTCATGTACTTAGCTACGTCATCTAGTACCGCCTGTTCATTCCTCAAGAACTGACTTAAATCGCCCTCTGATTGGCACACTTCCCAACTAGCATAATTTGCATTACCGTATGAGTTAGCACAATGCCATGCCATATTAGAGAAATCAGAAGCCTGCAATCGTCCATCTGAAGCGATATAAACGTGTGCAAAGCCATTTTCTGGATCGTGATTAGGTAACCAACTTTTATAGAAACCAGTGTTAGCACCATTTGACCCAGCGTCATTGTGAATTACAACCCCAGTAGGATTATAACCACGTACCCCAGCATTAGTTATATTCATTCTTTTTTATCCTCCGTTTGTTCTTCCTCTACTTCAGGAATACTTACACCATTCTTTTTGATAAGTTTAACCAAACCGTCGAACATAGGACTGATTTTTGCAATCAAATAAATAAATTGTCCTACAAAGTATAACAAACCTACATTAATTACAGTTTCTGCAATATCAGAAGTTGATGGTGTTTGTGTAAAGAAGAAGACTGCGTATAAAACCCACAAAGAGAATACTACCGTCAAGTCAATTACAAGTCTACGCTTGAAAGGTGGGTTCATCGCTTCTCTATCTTTAACCCATGTAGCAAATAAAATCGCTAAAATCAAGATAGTTATTAAAATCATTTTCGTTACCATTGTGTTTCGCTTTCTATTGGAAATATGTCCCTACGACACCGCCATAGTTACCTGAACCAGCAGAGTAACTCCATACGTTTATCGTACCGTTAGTATCTATTTGTAGTTCCATTGGTTTATTGTTGTTATTTGCACGTTGTGTTGTCATTTCAAATTGAATGTTATCAGTTGGTCTTACTTCTGGTGGCAAACTTCCGACAACTTTTGTAGAATTTGCTTTAAAGGCACCCCAGTTTCCTGAACCACGTAAACAAATGACACCGTTAATTTTTTTATATTGAAGAGTTGCACTAGCTACGTTTTGCATTGAAACGCTAGTCCAGCCCTTGATATCTCCTTTGACTGTCAAGTTTTCAATATTAGCTGTCTTTGTTGCTAATTCGTCCAATGTAGTTATTTGTTTTGGTATTTCAGAACTGATTACCCCTAAACCATTAGTCGTTCTGATATCAATCAAAACCTTTAGGACACCTGAACTATTATTTATATCGGTTCTGTTGCTATTGTTTAAGGTTTCAGCTGATAACTTTACAGGACTAGTAGTTTGAGTTAAGTCGATATTTGCATGGATATAATTGACAGAATTAGCCTTTAGAGCTACCGTTTCGTTTGATAGTTCAAAATATCTACCTCCAGCAATAATTGAAGTATTGGTATATTGTACATTTAGGGCTGTGTTTACTGGCGCTGACCAATCTTTGCGCCTGATTGTTCCATAGTCCATTCCAGTCAACATCATATATAACTTTGCGTCATTATTAGAACCGACTGGAAACTCTGTACTGTTTGGACTAAAGAATGTAAAGTTTTTAATTGTCATTTTTAACCTTTCTTGAAATTATCTTCGCTTTATCTAAAACTGGGTTATCAGTAATTGATAGCTCCAACAATCTAAATTTTCTACCGCCATACGGATAACCTCCAATTGATACAAATTGACCTACTTCGTACAAGAGCGTAGTTTCAATTCTAAGCGAGTTTTTGCTATTATAATACACTTTACCAGCCAATAGTTCTAAGTGGTCTTTACGTAGCTCTCTGTACCCTGTGAAGCTATCTATTCTATATTTGTCTCCGTAAGTAGCTACATACTCATATAACATTTGGTTTGTCTCCACTTTCTACAAAAATAAGTCTATCATTGAACTCTGTTTTAACTCTATCTGCTATGTAACCCGAATACAGTTTACCTTCGTACCATATATCTACTAAGTCGTTGACATACAAAGGCAAAAGTTCGTTTTGATTAAATATTAACCTTGTGACGATTGTAGAGGGCGAAATTTCAGCCTTAATAGTAGACATATTAGGAGGGTTTCCGTGGTCATCTCTATCATAAAACAATGTTTTAGCTGTCCTTACATCTGGCAAGTCTGTTCCGTCTCCGTGATAAGTGCTATAATCAATGACATCGCCGTTATTTTTTGCTGTGTACATTTTAGGAGGGTCTATGTAGTCGTCTGCTTCCTTATTTTTGATAAACACAACAGCGAAATTATAAGCTGAACGCTCTACTATTGTTTCGGTTTCTACTGTCACACTTTGCTTAATGTCTACCCTTGTCGTGATTCTATTTCTGTTCCAATTCCTAGAAGCGAAGTTAATAAATAACAAGTTCCTGGGGTCTGTTTCAGATGAAGCATGTTGAATAGTTGTAGTGGGTTGAAATTGAACTTTGGAAAATATCCTCTTAGCTACGTCATGAGCTGATGAAGTTTCCGCTTTTCGGTTAATTGTAGCCTTCCCAGCGAAAATACTTGAATTAAAGAAATAACCATAACTCATTAAATCATTCTTATTAGGGTCAATCAAATAGTCAATGATAGCGAAGTTTGTCGTTTTAGTTATTGCGTTCGGAACATCTAGGCCTTCAATCATTGCCCAAAAATAGTTCTTTAACGTAGCTTTATTACTTTCATCTACATCTGTCACAAGGTAAACCATATCTAAATTCAGCTTTTTCTTTTTACCTAGAGCTTCCTCAATTGGAACAACTTCAGGAAAGAGAATTTGAACAATATCGCCAACTTCTACCGAAACGGTCAAAGTAGCTGATGAAGTGTAAAGATAACCTGTTTCCCACAGTTCATAGTTAATGACTTGACATCTTGCCTTTGGTATTGGTAGACCTCTTTTGTCTTTTTTACCATTAGGAAGAGTAAAATCAGATATATTATAATAATTAGGGTTAAAGTTATCATAAACATTAGCTTCTAACATTAAACGAAGTCCGCCTTTCTCTTGATTTTAAACTCTGCCTTACTTAAATTGATTAGCTCCATTTGACCTTTTTCAATTATACGAGTTCTGTATCGCTCAAAGTCCATTACAGGAAATAGGTTTAATGAAGTCGTTCCCTTCCAACCTTGATAAGTTTCGTCATTTACATCTGTATTAATTAAAATATAGTCTTGCACCTGTTCCGTCTTGAATACAATTGCAGTATATTCATTTCCAATATCGTCTAAAAATCTAACTCCAGTAGGTGTTTTAGGTAGTTTCGGATATAACATCCCCATAAAACTAAATATTTCGTCTTTTATATCCCAACGACTTAAACGCTCTATGTTTGTTTCTCCATAATAAGTGTAAGAAGTTCCTTTGACATACTTATAGTATCCTGGTGCTGTTCCGCCATAAATTTTAGACTTTCCAGAAATAACTTTACCATTTTGAACCATATCGAAAGTTAAGTTTTCGTAAGTGTACCACTTTGTAATTATATCAAAAGTTATCTTTTCGCTGAAAGTTCCGTTCTTGCCATAACCCTCTGTCTTTGTAATATCTGCTAAAGCTAAATCAGCATATACCTGAAAAATCTCTGTTTGATATTCAAGTGTAACGAATTTTTTGCTAAGAATATCATTTATGAAGTCTTTCATTAATTGATAATTTTCTTCTAAACTTTCACCAAACGTTTCTAATTTAAACTCTATTTGTGGTTGAGTAATTGAGCGTGTCCCCATTACTCCAATACCATCACTTTGCCAGATATTATTAGTTGATTGTAACCCTAAATTAGAGGGCTGATAAAATCTAACTTTTCCATTTGTAACGTCCCAAACTTTATCATCTGTTCCGTCTAAGTTGGTATGTATTTTGTACTGTCTTACCATTAAGCCCTCCCTAGGTCAAATTCTCGTCTGATTGCACGTGCTAAGTTAGAAACGTCTTGACCAGCTCCACCTTGTACGTTAAATGTGTTATACGTTCTATTGTCGCTTGATACGCTATTAGTGCTTAAACCGTAACCGCTAGAAGATAAATTAACATCTGTTAAGCCTACTACCATTGAACCTTTGAACATTCCGCCAACTTTTTTTGAAACCCAATCAATTGAACCTTTGATATTTTTAATTGTATTTTCTACACCACCTAGAACTCTGTCTATCGTGTCTTTTACTCCTCCAAATATATCACTAAAGAAGCCACCAATACCATTAAATACATTTTTTATTGAGTTGTAAGCATTAGAAGCAATATTTCCAAAAGCGTTGAATACTCCGCTAACTATATTTTTAGCACCGTTGAATACTCCACTAAAGAAGCTACCGACTCTACTAAATACTCCTTTTATTGCATCCCAAGCTTTCCCAGCAAAGCTACCTATTGCACTAAAGACGTTTGCTACAACATTTCTAACACTATTAAATATTCCAGCGTAGAAACTTATAACAGTATTCCATATTGACTTAATAAATTCCCAAGCAACAGAAGCAAGGTTACCGATTATGCTGAATGCTGATGATACAACTCCTTTTACAGCGTTGAATATACCGCCAAAGAATCCAGCTACTGCATTCCATATTGACTTAATAAATTCCCAAGCTTTCCCAGCAAAGCTACCTATTGCACTAAAGACATTTGCTACAACATTTCTAACACTATTAAATATTCCAGCGTAGAAACTTATAACAG
>OMGM01000519.1_pt1 | contig 19201 bp, 16 predicted proteins | sample 1645851 | NCBI WGS metagenome assembly OMGM01 (sample SAMEA103958126, study PRJEB25191) | human gut metagenome | reverse complement strand
CGCGCGCTCGCTGAGCATCTTGTTGATTTCCTCGTAGCCCACGGGGTCGAGGTAGTGGAGACTGCGGTCTTCCAGCTCCTCCTTGACATTCAGGATGCCCAGACGGTTGGCGATGGGAGCGTAGACCTCCATGGTCTCACGGGCCTTGTCGCGGCGCTTCTGCTCCGGCCATGCGTCGCCGGTGCGCATATTGTGCAGGCGGTCACAGAGCTTGATGATCATGACGCGGACGTCACGGCTCATGGCCAGCAGCATCTTGCGCAGGTTCTCGGCCTGCAGCTCTTCGATATTGGAAAATTGGATCTTGGTCAGCTTGGTGACGCCGTCCACCAGCGCAGCCACCTCTTCGCCGAAAGCGGCGGTCAGATCGGTCAGCGTGGTGGGGGTGTCCTCCACCACATCATGGAGCAGGGCGGCGGCGATGCTCTCGCTGTCCATGCCGAGGTCCAGCACGAGGCGGGCCACGGCCAGCGGGTGGCAGATATAGGGCTCACCGCTGCGGCGGCAGACCCCCTTGTGGGCGTCGTTGGCCATATTGTAGGCTTTTTCGATCATGGCCATGTTGTAGGCCTTGCCGCTGGCTTTGATGGCCTCCACCAGCTTCTCCCAGGTCACGATCTCGGGCCGCACCTCCGAGGGAAGGGTCCCCTCAGGGGCGTTGGCCGGCAGGGCCGTTGCGGCCACGGTAGCCATCTCCGTCACCGGCACGGGCTGGTGGAGATGGGTCTTTGCAGAGTAGCTGTCCTCTTTCGCCGCAGCCGGTGCTGCGGGCGAGGGGGCGACAGGTTTCTTTCCCTCAGGCATCTTTATCGTTCCTCCAGACATTTCAGGATGGGCGCATCGGCAAGGTTCTTCTTTCCGGTGGAAGGCACGAGTTCCCAGAACTTTGCCCCGCCCCGGTCAGCCGCTGTGATGAGGCCGACCTGTTCCAGCGCGGAGACGGCCACCAGCGTCCGGCCGGTGTTCTCCTCGCCGAGTTTTGCAAACAGGGGCTGCAGGTCTTCGGCGTGCCAGCGCCGCGCCTGCAGCTCCCGATAAACGGTGATGATATGGCTGCGCTCCGGGGCGATGCTCTCCTTCTGCTCCGGCGTCAGGGGCGTACCCCGGCGCAGCGCCTGCACCAGCGCGGCCTGCTCTGCAGCTGTGTTGCCGAGGCCCGCCGGGTGCAGCTCGATGATGCGGCCCGACAGCTGTGCGCCCCGGGGCGAATCGTAGACCGAAAGGCTGATGGCTGCGTCCACGACGTCGCCCGTCGAGTAAGGCACCTGTTCCGGGTGCATCCCGAACCAGACGGCATAGATGCTGGAACTGCCCTGCCGCAGACGCAGGCGGCAGTGCTTGCCCTCCGAGACGGCGTAGACGCCCTCCACGACAGCCCTTTCCAGCACGAAGACCGGGCTGGGGTTGTCGGCACCGTAGGGTGCCAGCTGGTCGAGGCGGCGGACGCTCTCCACCGTAAGGCGGTCGAGGTGGACGGACAGGTCACATTCCAGCGGCGGTGTGCGCAGCCCGGGCCGCCCAGTCGTTGAGCCGCTGGCGGAGCGTCTGCAGATCCTCTTCCCGCACCGAGAGGCCCGCTGCCATGGCGTGGCCGCCGAAGCGGAGCAGGATGTCGGCGCAGGAGGCGATGCACTCGTGCAGGTTGAAGCCCTGCACGCTGCGGCCGCTGCCCTTGCCCTCGCCGTGCTCATCCACCGACACCACGATGACCGGGCGTCCGGTCTTTTCCACAAGGCGGGAGGCCACGATGCCGATGACGCCGGGGTGCCAGTCTCTGCCCCAGAGCAGGATGACCCGGTCTTCGAGGCGTTCCGGCTCAGCGTCCAGCAGCTCCTGCGCGGCTTTGACGATCTCCATCTCCGTCTCCTGCCGCTGGATGTTGATGTCGCTCAGCTTATGGGCCAGTTCGACCGCCCGGTCTTCGTCCTCACAGAGCACCAGCTGCAAAGCGGTGACAGCGCTGTCCATCCGGCCCGCCGCATTGATGCGGGGCGCGATGGCGTAGCTGATGTTCTCTGCCGTCACCGGCTTGCCTGCAAGGCCCACTTCTTCCAAAAGGGCGCAGAAGCCGGGTCTGTCCGTATTTTGCAGCTGGCGCAGACCTGCTTTGACGATGGTGCGGTTCTCCCCTGTCAGGGGCATGACGTCGGCCACGGTGCCGATGGCGGCCAGGGTGCAGTACCGGGACAGCAGGGCCTCCTCCCGGCTCTCGCCCCCCAGGGCCAGCACCAGTTTCAGCGCCACGCCGCACCCGGCCAGGTGCTTGAAGGGATAGCCGCAGTCAAGCCGGTGGGGGTCCACCACCGCGCAGGCGGGAGGCAGCTCTTCCTTGCACTCATGGTGGTCGGTGATGACCACGTCCATGCCCAGGGAGTTGGCATAGGCCACCTCCTCCACGCCGGTGATGCCGCAGTCCACCGTTACCAGCAGCCGGACGCCCTGGTCATGCAGAGACAGGATGGCGTCCTTTCCCAGGCCGTACCCATCCTCGATGCGGCGGGGGATATAGTGCACCACGTCGCCGCCCCGGGACAGGAGGTAATCCACCAGAATCACCGTGGCGGTGATTCCGTCCACGTCATAGTCGCCGAACACGGCGATCCTTTCCCCATCGGCCAGGGCACGGTTCACCCGCCCGGCAGCCCGGTCCATATCCTTCATCAAAAACGGGGAATAGGGCAGCTCCCGGTCCCGCTCCAGGAAGGCAGCGGCCTCCTCCGGTGTGGTGACGCCCCGGGAGGCCAGCACGGAGGACACCAGATAGGGGTATCCGGCCCCGGTGAGCCGGTCCACCGCCTGGGCAGGCAGGTCCGGTATGCTCCACTGCTGATATTTCATGACGGGACACCCCTTTCGCGGTACTGCAAATAATATTTTATTATAGCAAACGCCGAATGACTTGACAAGGGGCGGCGGGGCGTATTTTCGGGGATTTGGCAAGCTGCGCAAAGCCTCCGGCCGAAGCCGGAGGCTTTGCGCTTATTTCTCGCTGACGCTTTTCAGGGCGGTGGGCAGGCTGCCATCCAGCAGCAGGATGCACCGGCGCAGATCGTCGCCGATGTTCTCCGGCATGCCGGATTCGATCCAGTCGAACACGCCGCTCAGCAGGCCCCGGGCATAGAACCGGGACACGAACTCCAGGTCCCCCTGGGTCACGTCCAGGCCCACAGCCGCCTGATCCACGATGCGGCGGATCACCGGGCCGTAGCCCTGCATCAGATAGCGCTCCAGATCCCGCCGGTTCACGGAGCGGTAGGCATTCATCACCAGGTGACGCTTGCTGCGCAGCACGTCCGTGATGGTGCGCAGCTCCTGCCGCCAGTCGCTGCCGTTGCTGCGGATGCTCTGGGCCAGGGCGGCAGCCTCCCGGTCAAAGATCCAGCGCATCAGGTCGTACACATCGTGAAAATGATAGTAAAACGTCTGGCGGTTCACACCGCACCGGGCCACAATGTCCTTGACGGTGATCTTTTCCAGGGTTTTTGTCTCCAGCAGCTGGCACAGGGCTTCCGCCAGGTCATGCTTTGCATTCATGGGCAGCAGTCCTCCTTACATAATGCCGGATTTTTCCTTGCTGCGGGCGATGAGCCGGTTCAGGGGCCGGGCCGGGTAATACAGCACCATCCCCAGCACCGCAAACAGCACGCACATAGCCGCCATCACAGCCAGATTCTTCCAGTACACGTTCTCATACCGTCCGGCGATGGTCTCCCGGAGCATGTCCATGCCATAGTGGAAGGGCATGAACTTATACAGCGTCTGGAAGATCCCGGGCAGCACGTCGATGGGATAGACGCCGCCGGAGCCCGCCACCTGGATGACCATGATGATGACGGAGGCCGCCATGCCGATGTTGTCCAGGGCATAGACCAGGGCATAGTTCATCATGGTGAAGTTCAGGCTGCACACGCAGCACGCCAGCAGGAACAGCCCCGGATACGGGCATTGGATGCCGATGTAGTAAATGCAGCCGAGGCCCGTGACCAGGGCCTGGATCATACCGATCAGGAAAAACAGCTGATACCGGCCGAAGAACCGCTGCCAGGGGCGCAGCCGGGAGAGCCCCGGCATGGGGGCGTTCACATGGAGCATGGTGGCCGTCAGCAGAGAGCCCACGAACAGGGCCAGCATGATGTAATACGGCGCCATGGAGCTGCCGTAGCTGGTGATCTCGTATACCGGCACCGTCTCCATGGACACGGGGTCGGACAGGTAGTCCGCCAGGCCCTCGGGGTCGTTTTCCAGCACCTCCACAAAGCGGCGGAAGCCGTCGCTGGTGACGATGCGGTCCATATCCTGGGCCAGCTGGCCCAGGTCGCCCCGCAGGGTGGACGACAGCTGGATGGCCCCGCTCAGGGTGGTGCCTGTGGACTGGATGGCCTCCTGATACCGGGTCAGCTTATCGCCCAGGGCCGACAGATTGCCGGATACGCTGTCAAACACGCTCTGTAGGGTCTGGAGCTTTTCCGTCACATCCCGATTCAGCTCCTCCAGCCGCTGGTTCACGCTGCCGCTGATGCGCAGGGCCGCCTCCCGCAGCTCCTGGCGGAGCGCATCCACCTTGGCCTGTACCTCCTGGCGCCAGGTCTCCAGCTGGCCGGGGTCCTCCAGCGTTTTCAGCAGGTCCCGCAGCTCGCCGATGCGGTAAATGGCGTTGCCCAGCCGCTCCTGAACGGCGGGATAACCGGCGGCAAAGTCCCGCAGCTTTTCCAGTCGCTGCTGCTGCTCCGCCAGCCGCTGGTCCAGCTGCTGGGCAGGACCGGCCAGAAAGCCCGCCACATCCTCCGCCGTTCCCACGGCGGCGGCAATGTCGTCGGCGATGACGTCGATCTGGGCGTCGATATCCTCCAGCTGCCGGGCGATCTCGGCCTCCGTCTCGTTCAGGCGGCCGATGCCCCGGTCCAGGGCGTCCTGGATGCCGGACAGGTCATTGCCGCTGACGATGCTGTCCAGGTCGCCGGTGACCACCCCGGCGCAGGCCAGGATGCTGTCCGTCTGGTCCGCCAGGGTCTGCATGGCCGTCAGCGTTTCCTCCAGGGTGCGCAGGCTGTCCTGGGCGCTGCTGAGCTTTTCAATGACCCCCTGGGACACGTCGTCCGCATCCAGGCCCAGAGCCCTGCACACGGAGCTGACGGTGGTGACGGCGTTGGTCACCGTCTCCACCACGGTGGCGTTGATCTCGTCCTGAACGGCGGTCTTGGCCTTGTTGGTGATCTTGGGGGCGATGGCGTTTTTCTTCTCGTTTTCGTAATACTCGATCTGGGGGTGCCGCAGGTCCGTGTCCAGAATGCTGACGAAGTCCCCGGTGAAGTCTGCGGGAACGATCAGGGCGGCGTAGTACCTGCCGGACCGGACACCCTCCAGGGCCTCCTCCCGGCTGTCTACAAAGTCCCAGCCCATCTGGTTGTTGCTTTTCAGGCCGTCCAGCACCATGGACCCGATGTTCAGCTTCAGGCCCAGCAGCTCATAGCCCTCATCCTCGCTGGTAACGGCCACGCGGATATTGGACGTGGCGTCGGGGCCGTAGGGGTCCCAGTTGGAAAAAATGTTGAACCATGCATACAGGCACGGGATCAGGCACAGGCCCATGATGACCACCACGGCCACCACGCTGGCGCTGATGCGCTGCCAGTCGGCCCGGAAAATTCTCCAGATATTCCTCATGACTGCACCTCCCTGGACCGCCGGTCCTGATCGCCCATAGACCGGGAAATGCGGCCCAGCTCCCGGGACATCTGCTCAAAGCCCTGGGCCAGCTGGCGGCTGCTCTCCTGCAGGTCGGACAGGGTCAGGGCCAGCTGGCGGCTGCTCTCCTGCAGGTCGGACAGGGTCAGGGCCAGCTCCGGGTGCAGGGGCTCCGGCTGTACCGGGACAGAGGCGGGACGGGGCGGGACAGGCTGGGGACAAGGCGGGACAGGGGCGGGACAAGGCTCCGCCGGGGCAGGCTCCTCCGGGGCAAGCTCCTCTGGGGCAAGCTCCTCCGGGGCCGCTTCGCTCTCCTGACCCCGGCCCCGCAGCAGGGGCAGCAGCTGGGGCATGGCGCTGGGCAGCGGCGTCAGCTGGTCCAGCTCCACCTCTTTTTTGGTGATTTGCTTGACCTTGTTCTGCATTTCATAGTCGATGTATTCCACGGCAATGAGATACGCCGCGATGCCGAACATGGATACGATCCACAGCAGCAGGAAGATCACCCGGGAGCCTTCCGACAAAAACAGCAGCACCAGGAACACCAGCGGCACCAGCAGCAGGCTCAGCATTCCCTTGCGGATGCGGCGCTGATTGCCGCTGTGGAACTGAAGGACCTCCTGCAAAAGGGCCTGATACAGCTGGCTATATTTCTTTTCGTCCATAGGGAGTCCTCCTTTCTTACAGCATTTCCGTTTCTTTCAGCTTCTCCTCCATGAAATGGTTCAGTCCCATAAAGGGCTTGCGCACCAGCAGGCCGATGACCAGGGCCGCCGCGCCGAAGATCAGCAGGCAGCCGATGTTTTTCAGCCATGTGGTCCCATACAGGCCGCATACGCACTCGCGCACGGCGTCGATGGCATAGGGGAAGGGGAAGATATGATAGATTTTCTGATACACGTCCGGCAGCAGCTCAATGGGGAACGTGCCGCTGGAGCCGGCGATCTGGAGCACCATGACCACCACTACAACGGCCTTGCCCACGTCGCCGAAGGACACGGTCAGGGCGTAGATCAGCAGACTGAACACCAGGGAGGTAATGGCCCCGGTGGCAAACAGCAGCGCCGGCTCCACGCACTGGATCTTCAGCACCAGCAGGTCCCCGGCCACGATGACGGCGGCCTGAATCTGGCTCATGACGAAAAACAGAAAGTACCGGCCGAAGAACAGCTGGTGGGGCTTGGGGTCCACCAGCCCCTCCAGGCGGGCGTGGGGCTTGAGAATGGCCACCAGCATGACGCCGCCCACCCAGATGGCCAGAACGGAATAGAAGGGGGCCATGGCGCTGCCGTAGTTTGCAATGGGATACACCGGCTCCACGGTGGTCTGCACCATCTGGGAGAAGTAGGCGCCGTAATCCTCCGGGCTGCCGCCCAGGATATCCAGCAGGGTGTCCAGATAGTCCGGACTGTCGCTGTCCTCCAGGCCGCCCAGCAGGCTCCCCAGCTTGTCGATGGCCTGGCCGATGGCGTCGCGGCCCTGGGACATAAGACCGTCCAGAGTGCCGGCCGCCGCGCCGGCGGCTGCCAGCAGGTCCCGGGTATCGGCTGCCGTTCCGTGGAGGCCCTGGAGCAGACCCTCCGTCTGGTCCAGAACGTTTTTCACATCATCCGTCACATCGCCGAACACCGGCGTCAGCAGGGTGTCCGTCAGCTTCTCCAGCTGGGCCACCAAAGCGATGGTGTCCTGCAAAACGGCGGAGTTCTGCCGGATGCCGTCGGCCACGGTGTTCAGCCGGTCCCGCAGCTGATAACAGCTGTCCGCCAGGCGCTGGGCGGCGGCTGCGGCCTCGGCCCCCACGGGCCCGGCCTCCACGGCGATAGACCTGGCCCAGGCCGTGAGCTTATCGCCCATATCGTCCATGGTCTGGGCGGCGTCCCGCAGGTCCTCCTGAATCTGGGGCAGCTGAGCGTCCACGTCGATGCCGTTCAGAATTTTCTCCGCCGCGTCAAAGGCCTTGTCCAGGGCTGCCTGGGCCTTATCCAGGGCGGCGTGGACCTGGCGGTTCAGCTGGGCCACGGTGTCCAGAAGCTCCTGGCTGTCGGGGCGGTTCTGGTTGATATTCGCCACCAGGTCCGACAGGTCCTGGCGATAGCTGCTGTTGTCCTGGCCTGCGGCCTGGAAGGCGTCCACGGTCTGGGCGCAGGAGCGCAGCAGGCTCCGGGCCTGGCCCAGCAGCCCCTGAACGGAGCCCACGGGGTCGTCGCCCTTCAGCTGGTCCGACAGGTCGTTGGCTCCCCGGAAAACGGCGTCCACCACCACGTCCAGATAGCTTTTGCTGATGGTGGTTTTCAGGGACGACACCGCCGTGTCGGTGATTTTGGTGGCCACGGCGTTTTTCTTGTAGTTTTCATAATAGGTGATGGTGGGCTTGCCGGTCCACTCCGTCAGCATGTGGTACATATTATAAGAGAAGTCCTCACCGATGACCACGGCGGCGTAGTAATCCCCGGCATAGACGCCGTGCTCGGCCTCCTCCTTGGTGTCCACCGCCACCCAGTTGATGCTGGTGCTGGTGCGCAGATCGTCCACCACCTCCCGGCCCTTGTTGACCTGGGTGCCGTCCTCCTCCGTCCAGCCCTTATCCAAGGATGCCACGGCGATGCTGATGTTGCCGGTGTTGCCGTAGGGGTCCCAGTTGGAGTAGATATTCAGCCAGGCGTACAGGCTGGGCAGCACCGCAATGACCAGGGCCACGGCCAGAGCAAAGAAATGCGTAAACAGCGAACGGGCGTCCGCCTTGATGATGCGCCAGATGTTCCGCATACGTTCCTCCCGCTTCCGAAAATAGATTCCGCGCCGGGGCGCGGCGTTAAGACAGTGTATAGGCTATTATACTATACACTGTCAAAATTTCCATCCTTTTTTTGCATTTTTCAAGATTTGTTCATATCTTCCGGCAGAAGCCGGGCCATGTCCTCCGGCAGCGGGGCCGTTACCGTCAGGCGGCGGCGGGTGACGGGGTGGGTCAGCTCCAGCCGGTGGGAGTGCAGGGCCGGACGGGGGATCAAGTCCCGGTCCTCCTGGCCGTAGAGCCAGTCCCCCAGCAGCGGGTGGCCAATGGCGGACAGGTGCAGCCGCAGCTGGTGGGTGCGGCCGGTGCCGGGAGTCAGCCGCAGCAGCGCCCGGTCCGGCCCCTGCCACAGGGTCTCATAGTCCGTGTGGGCCGCCAGACCCGCCGGGTCCACCCGCCGCCGCAGCAGGGAGTCCGGCTCCCGGCCGATGGGCAGGTCGATGGACCCTGCCGCCGGGTCCGGGCAGCCCCGGCACACCGCCAGATACGTCCGGCGGAAATCGCCGGAGTGCAGCTGCTCCATGCACAGCCGGTGGACGTACCCGGTTTTGGCCACCGCCATGACGCCGGTGGTGCCCCGGTCCAGCCGGTTGACGCAGTGGAAGCTTCCCTGGCCCAGATACCGGCACACGGCCCCGGCCACGGTGACGGTCTCCTCCGTCAAGGCCGCTGGGTGGATGGCGATGCCTGCGGGCTTGTTGAGGATCAGCAGGTCCTGGTCCTCCCACAGGATGTCCAGGGGATAGTCCACCGGCCGGATATGGGGATTGTCTCCGGGCAGGTCCGACACGTCGGCGGTGACGGTGTCTCCGGCGCGGACCAGCGCTGCCACGGTGGCGGGCTGCCCGTTCAGCAGAATGGCTCCGGGCCGCCACTTCAGCCGGGAGAGAAACGAGCCGGAGATCCGCAGCTCCTGCCGCAGGAGCCTGCGCAGGGGCCAGCCCTCCTGCTCCGGCGCGACGGTATAGGTCAGCAGGCGCATGCTGCCGCCTCCCTTCAAAATAACGTGACAAATTCTACGGGAATATGATACACTATGGGCAATTAAGATTCAAGGAGGATCTCCAAATGGCATCAAAAGTATATTGGGCCGACCTGCGGACCGATTACCGGGAAAACCTGCCTCAGAAGCTGACCCGGCTGATGAAAACCGCCGGAATGGGCCAGATCGACTTTGAAGGCAAGTTCACGGCCATCAAGCTGCACTTCGGCGAGCCCGGCAACCTGGCCTTCCTGCGGCCCAACTGGGCCAAGACCGTGGCGGACTTTGTGAAGGAGCGGGGCGGCAAGCCCTTCCTTACCGACTGCAACACCCTGTATGTAGGCGGGCGGAAAAACGCCCTGGACCACATGGACGCCGCCATGCTCAACGGGTTCTCCCCCCTGTCCACCGGCTGCCAGATCATCATCGCCGACGGCCTCAAGGGCAACGACGAGGCGGAGGTGCCGGTGCGCGGCGGCGAATATGTGGAGAAGGCCCGGATCGGCCGGGCGGTGATGGACGCCGACGTGTTCATCTCCCTGAGCCATTTCAAGGGCCACGAGGAGGCGGGCTTCGGCGGCACGCTGAAGAACATCGGCATGGGCTGCGGCAGCCGGGCCGGAAAAATGGAGCAGCACAACGCCGGCAAGCCCCATGTGGCCCAGGAGCACTGCGTGGGCTGCGGCGCCTGCACCCGCATCTGCGCCCACAGCGGCCTTACCGTCACAGACCGCAAGGCCAGCATTGACCACAGTAGGTGCGTGGGCTGCGGCCGGTGCATCGCCGTCTGTCCCTGGGACGCCATCCGGGTGAACTGGGACGAGACGGTCACCAATCTGAACCGCAAGATCGCCGAGTATGCCCAGGCGGTGGTGGACGGGCGGCCCTGCTTCCACATCAGCCTGGTCATCGACGTGTCTCCCAACTGCGACTGTCATCCGGAGAACGACGCGGCCATCATCCCCAATGTGGGCATGTTTGCCTCCTTCGATCCGGTGGCCCTGGACATGGCCTGCGCGGACGCGGTAAACGCCCAGCCGCCCCTGCCGGGGGCCGCTGCCGCCGGGGACTGCGGCCATGACCACTTCCACCATCTCCACCCGGAGACGGACTGGATGAGCTGCCTGGAGCATGCGGAAAAGCTGGGCATGGGCACCCGGGAGTATGAGCTCATCAAAATCTGACCAATAAGCGGCAAGACCTCCGGCTGGGCCGGAGGTCTTGTTATACAATATGCAATTTTCTTGCCGGATATTACGATTTGTTGTCGATTTGCCGGAAATAAAAATGTAGAAAATGAAAAAACTTCTTTACATTTCGAATATGCGTATGTTATAATCAACAATAACAGGAAGAATCCTGAACAGAAAGGTGGTGAATTCTTATGCGGATTGTCATTCTCAGTGTGGTTTGCTCCCTGGCCGCCTATGTCGCGTGGGCTTTTTTCTCGGAATATCTGTTGAGCTCGGCGGGATTGAACGACATGGGAGCGACTCTTGCCGTTATTACCATGGGAGCGTTTATCATGTACCAGCTGAGGGGGAAAAAGAAGAAGTAGCACATTTTGATCTCTGCGCAGAGCAATGAATATAGAAGAAGCAGACAGGCATCTCCGGCAGCGGCCGGGGATGCCTGTTCGTTATACAATGTGCAATTTTCTCGCCGGATATTACGATTTGTTGTCGTTTTCCAGGCCCCGCAGGGCCTTGCGGAACTGGGAGGAGAACAGGATCACCGTGCCTGTGACGGCGATGACGTCGGCCACCGGCTCCGCCAGGAACACGGCCCGGGTCTGGTCCGCCAGCAGGTGGGGCAGCAGATAGATCAGCGGCAGCAGCAGCACGAACTTCCGCAGCACCGCCACGATGATGGAGCAGGGGGCGTTGCCGATGGACACAAAGGTCATCTGGCAGGCGATCTGGATGCCCATCAGGAACAGGGCCCCGCAGTAGATCCGCAGCACCCCGGCGGTGAAGGCCACCAGCTCCGCGTCGGGAGTGAAGATCCGGGCAAAGACCCCGGGGAACAGCTGGATGCAGCCCCACAGCACCAGGGCGTAGCCCAGGCTTACCTTCAGCAGCAGCCAGAAGGTCTGGCGCACCCGCTGGGCGTTGCCCGCCCCGTAGTTATAGCTGGAGATGGGCTGGGCCCCCTGGGCGATGCCCTGAAGGGGCAGCATGGCGAACTGCATGACGCTGGACAGAATGGTCATGGCTCCCACCGCCAGGTCCCCGCCGTATTGCAGCAGGGAGGCGTTGAAGCACACGGAGATGACGCTTTCGCTGGCCTGCATGATGAACGCCGCCGTACCCAAGGCCACGCAGGGCAGGATCAGCCGGGGCCGGATGGGCAGGGCGGCCTTTTCCAGCCGCAGCAGGGTCTTTTTTCCCCGCAGGAAGGAGATTACCCACACGCAGGAGATGCCCTGGGACAGCACCGTGGCCAGGGCAGCCCCCCGGACGCCCATGTCCAGGACGAAGATGAACAGCGGGTCCAGCAGAATGTTGGCCACCGCGCCGATGAGCACCGTTTTCATGCCCACCTGGGCGAAGCCCTGGGCGGTGATGAAGGCATTGAGGCCCAGGGTCAGCTCCACGAACAGGGTGCCCAGGGCGTAAACGCCCATATACTGGGCGGCGTATTCGATGGTGTTCCCGCTGGCGCCGAAGGCCAGCAGCAGCGGCCGGTTCCATATCAGCAGCACTGCCGTCAATACCAGGGAAATGGCCACCTGTAAAGTGAAGCACCCTCCCAGAATGCGCTGGGCCTGGTCATAGTCGCCCCGGCCCATGGCGATGGACGCCCGGGGCGCGCCGCCGGAGGACACAAAGGCCGCAAAGGCGGAAATGATCATGATGATGGGCAGGCACACCCCCACGCCGGTCAGGGCCATGCTGCCGGTTTCGGGAATGTGGCCGATGTAGATGCGGTCCACGATGTTGTACAGCATATTCACCAGCTGGGCGATGACCGTGGGCACCGCCAGCCTCCACAGCAGCCTGCCCACGGGCTCCGTGCCCAGAAATTTCTTGTCCTGTGTCATTGGTCGTCCTCCTGTGTCATTTGCGATAGATTCCGCTGAAAGCCCTCCAGGCAGCGGCGGAAGGCCGCCAGGTCCTGGGGGTCCAGCCCCGCCGTCATCCGGCGGAAAAACGCTTCCTGCACCTGCCGCCCCCGCTGCACCACAGGCTCCGCCCGCCGGGTGCATACCAGGCGGCATTTGCGCCGGTCCCCCGGGGCGGGCTGCCGCAGCAGGTAGCCCTCCTGCACCAGCTTCTCCACATGGAAGGACACGATGCCCGGCTTCAGCCCCCGATAGGTGCAGATGTCCCGGGCGGTGTCCAGCCCCGGGTTGTTGGCCAGAAACAGCAGGATATCCACCCCGTTGGGGGCCAGCCCCTCCCGGCGGCACAGGGGCTGCATGGCGGCGGCGTACCCCTCCAGCAGCTGCCGGGCCCCGGTATAGACCTGATAGGCGTTGGTCATGAAAAATTCCTCCGATTTTAGATAGTTCAATATTGAACGATTTCTATCATACACCCATCCCGCCGCCAGTGCAAGAGGAAATCTGCACAAAACGACAGGACGTTATTGAACACGATGTTGAGGAACTGTCTTAACCAGCGATAAGTGCGAAAAAAAACAAGAATTTGCAGTATCTATTTACAAACCGATTTTCTTATGGTATACTACCAAAAGTGGACCCGAGCAGGACAGAAAAATGTTAGAAAATGGAAAGGACGTGTCGTATGAAAATCGCAAAGATCCTCCTGCCTCTGGCCTTGTGCTTCGTGCTGCTGGCCGGGTGCGGAAAAAAGGTGGAGCTGGCCGGTTGGGAGGACTATAAGGACCATCCCGCCCAGGATGTTTACGCCGGTGAGGTGGCCGCCCCGGAGCGGATCGTGATGACCCGGGATGGCCGGGAAAAGAATAGCTTTGACAAGGGCACGGAGACGTATGAAAAAATCGTATCCACCCTGGGCCAGCTGATAGAAGCGCAGCTGGATGAAAATGAACAGGTAAAGGACCTGGGCCGGAAGCTGGACGGTACAAAGTCCGGGGCAGAGCTGGATAAGGGCGTGTGGCTGATTTACGAGTATTCGGCAGATTCCTACGCGCCGGTATATTTTGAGCTGACCGACACACAGAACAGCGTTGTGGGCATCTATTCTCCTGTTGAGGACAGCCTGACCCTGCACGGCTTCTGGTCCGAAACCGGGGCCCAGGAGCTGCTGGATTATCTGAATAAACAGTGAGTGCTTGAGAGGAGAAAGCTATGAAGAAAATCGCGAAGATCCTCCTGCCCCTGGCCTTGTGCTTCTTGCTGCTGGCCGGGTGCGGGAAAAAGGTGGAGCTGGCCGGTTGGGAGGACTATAAGGACCATCCCGCCCAGGATGTTTACGCCGGTGAGGTGGCCGCCCCGGAGCGGATCGTGATGACCCGGGATGGCCGGGAAAAGAATAGCTTTGACAAGGGCACGGAGACGTATGAAAAAATCGTATCCACCCTGGGCCAGCTGATAGAAGCGCAGCTGGATGAAAATGAACAGGTAAAGGACCTGGGCCGGAAGCTGGACGGTACAAAGTCCGGGGCAAAGCTGGAGAGCGGCGTCTGGCTGATTTATGAGTATGCGGCGGACTCCTATGCCCCGGTGTATTTTGAGATGCCTGAGACGCAGAACAGCGTTGTGGGCATCTATTCTCCCATTGAGGACAGCCTGACCCTGCACGGGTTCTGGTCCGAAACCGGGGCCCAGGAGCTGCTGGATTATCTGAATAAACAGTGAGTCAAAAAGAACGCGCTCCGGCGCGTTCTTTTTTTGCCCGGAGCGGCGGAAATAATTGAAAAGAGGGCTTGACAAGGGGCTGCGTTCTGCATATAATAAGCAATAGATTAGAAAACAAACTTTTGCTTAGGAGGTGAGCCTGTGACCCAGCGAGAGCGCCAGCTGCTGGAGTGGATCCGGGAAAACCCCACGATCTCGCAGCAGGAGCTGGCGGACAAGGCCGGCATCACCCGCTCCAGCGTGGCGGTGCACATATCCAACCTGATGAAAAAGGGCTGCATCACCGGCAAGGGCTACATTGTCCGCACTGCCCCGTATGTGGCGGTGGTAGGCGGCGTGAACATGGACATCGGCGCGGTGTCCGCCGGGAAGCTGGTGGCCCGGGACTCCAATCCCGGCCATGTGACCACGTCCCTGGGCGGCGTGGGCCGCAACATCGCCCACAACCTGTGTCTGCTGGGCCAGCAGACCGCCATGGTGACGGTGATGGGCGACGACGACTTTGGCCGCCGGGTCCAGGAAAACGCCAGGGACATCGGCCTGGACCTGAGCGCCAGCGCCGTGCTGCCGGACTGCCGCACCGGCACCTATCTGTACATCGCCGGGCCCGACGGGGATATGGCCCTGGCTGTCAACGACATGGACATCTATCAGCGCATGACCCCGGATTTCCTGCGGCAGCGGCTGGATTTCATCAACGGGGCGGACCTGGTGGTGCTGGAGACCAACCTGCCGGAGGACAGCATCCGCTGGCTGTGCGACAACTGCCGGGCCCCCGTTCTGGCGGACCCCGTATCCACCATCAAGGCCGAAAAGCTGCGGCCGGTGCTGGGCAAGCTGGCGGCCCTGAAGCCCAACCGCCTGGAGGCGGAGCTGCTGTCCGGCATGTCCATCCGGACTCCGGAGGACGCAGCCCAGGCGGCCCGCCGCCTGCTGGACACCGGCCTGGGCACGGTGTACATCTCCCTGGGCGCGGAGGGCATCTATGCCGCCGACCGGCAGGGGAGTACCGCGTGGGTCCCCTGTGCCAGGTGCCATGTGGCCAACGCCACCGGCGGCGGAGACGCCGTGGCCGCCGCCCTGGCCGCCCGGATGGTTCTGGGCGATTCCCTTGCCGACACGGCCCGCTGGGCCGTGGGCGCAGGCGCTCTGGCCTGCGAGGCAGAAACCACCATCAACCCGGCTATGTGCTGGGATAACATTGAAACAATTCTCAACAGGAGGTAAATGACTTATGAATCGTTATCTGGATATCGCACCTGAGGTGCAGCAGGCAGTGGCCGAGGGCCGTCCCGTGGTGGCTCTGGAGAGCACCATCATCTCCCACGGCATGCCCTATCCCCAGAATGTGGAGACTGCTCTGAACGTGGAGAAGATCATCCGCGAAAACGGCGCCGTCCCCGCCACCATCGCCATCATCGGCGGCCGCCTGAAGGCGGGCCTGACTCCCGAGGAGATCGACTATCTGGGCAAGAGCGGCCACGCCGTCACCAAGGCCAGCCGCCGGGATCTGCCCATTCTGGTGGCAGAGGGCCGCGACGGCGCCACCACCGTGACCACCACCATGATGATCGCCCACATGGCCGGTATCCGTATCTTTGCCACCGGCGGCATCGGCGGCGTTCACCGGGGCGCGGAGACTACCATGGACATCTCCGCCGACCTGGAGGAGCTGGCCCAGACGCCTGTGATGGTGGTCTGCGCCGGGGCCAAGTCCATCCTGGACCTGGGCCTGACCCTGGAGTACCTGGAGACCAAGGGCGTGCCCGTTATCGGCTACGGCACCAAGGAGCTGCCCGCCTTCTATACCCGCAAGTCCGGCTTCGCCGTGGACTACGAGATCGACACCCCCGAGGAGCTGGCCAAGGCCTTCCATGTGGCCCGTCAGCTGGACATGAAGGGCGGCATGCTGGTCACCAACCCCATTCCTGAGGAGTATTCCATGGACCACAAGGTCATCGACGCCGCCATCGAGCAGGCCCTGGCCGATGCCAAGGCCCAGGGCATCCACGGCAAGGAGACCACGCCCTTCCTGCTGGCCCGGGTCAAGGATCTGACCGGCGGCGACAGCCTGGACAGCAACATCCAGCTGGTGTATAACAATGCCCGTCTGGCTGCCAGAACGGCCTGCGCCCTCCAGACCCTGGAGCAGGCGTAACGGATGCAGGGCGCTGTGATGGTCCCTATCGCAGCGCCCTGCAATTTTTCTGGGCACTACATCGGCTGTGCGAGCTTGTCAAAAATCTTTTTTGACAAGCTCCAAGGCCTTTTCAGACCTTTTATAAAAGTTCTGAAAAGGCGGTGATCGAAAACGAAAGACACCCCTGATGGGTTTCTTTCGTAACTATCTTCCTTTCCGAAGGCAGAGGCAATCCTATTTTTTTGACAGTCTGGCACAAAAGCGGACGGCTTTGAAGCCGTCCGCTTTTGTGCGTATATGGTTACAGGTTCTTCTCGTAGGACTCGATCATCTTCTTGACCATCTGGCCGCCCACGGAACCGGCCTCGCGGGAGGTCAGGTCGCCGTTGTAGCCTTCCTTCAGGTTGACGCCCACCTCGCTGGCAGCCTCCATCTTGAACTTATCCATGGCGGCACGGGCCTGGGGCACGTTCAGCTTGTTGGTATTCTTGGTAGACATGATTGCGTTCTCCTTTCTTGCGTTTTCAGCGAAAACCGCTGTTCGGGTATCGCAGCCATAGCTTGTGCCGCTGCGTCCGCGAATATGCGCTGTCGGACCTTGGTAAATTTTGCAGCCCGCACTGCGTCATTATAAAATAAAAACAAAAAAACAAAGGGTCAAGGCCCATCCGGGATCGGTTGGCCTTGGCCCTTTGCTTCATTCCCCGAATTCCCGGGTCAGATTCCGGTCCAGCAGCGCCCGCAGCTCCTGCATGGGGTCCGCGCCACAATAGAGAACGCGGTGCACCGCCTGGCAGATGGGCAGCTCCACGCCGTACCGCTGTCCCAGCAGCACCAGCGCCTCCACGGTATAGTATCCCTCCGCCAGGTCCGTATACGTCTCGCCCCGGATGAAGGACTCGCCGAACTGCCGGTTGTGGCTGTACCGGGAGAACACCGTGGCCTCATAGTCCCCCAGGTGGCATAGGCCATAGGCCGACAGCTGGCTGCCGCCCATGGCCTGGATCAGCCGCGCCACCTCCCGGGTGCCCCGGCTCATCAGGGCCCCCTTCAGGCTGGACAGTCCCTTGCCGTCCAGAAAGCCTGCGGCAATGCCCACCACGTTCTTGGCGGCGGCTCCCACCTCGTTGCCGATGAGATCGTCGCCATAGTAAAACCGGATCAGGTCGCTGGAAAACGACTGCACCAGGCGGCGCTTCACGTCCTCCCGGCGGCTGTCGATGACCATGCAGTTGGGGATGCCCCGGTAAAACTCCTGGACGTGGCCGGGCCCCAGCCACACCGCCACGGCGTTGGAGGGGTCCAGATTCTCCTCGGCGATCTGGCTTAGGCGGCGGCCCGTGCCCTGCTCCAGGCCCTTCATGCACAGAACGAAGATCCTGTCCCGGAGGGACAGAGGCTTCAGCTGGTCCATGAGGCCCTGGAGCCCCTGGGAGCCGATGGAGATCACCACCGTTTCCGCCTGCCGGACGCAGGCCAGGTCCGTGGACAGGGCAATGGACTCCGGCAGGGTCAGCAGGTCATTCTGCCGGGTGGCAAGAAACCGCTGCATGTGCCGGGAGCCCGGGCGGCCGTACAGCGTGACCCGGTGGCCGGTGCGGTCCAGATACCAGGCGATCAGCGAGCCCCAGCGCCCGCATCCGATAACGGTGATATGCATAAAAATACCTCCTGTGGCATGATACACTGCTTCTCGTCTATCATGCCACAGGAGCATCCCGTTTGCAAGCTAAAAAAATGCCGTGCGGTTATTTCCGCTTCCGGGCGTAGGCCAGGGTCTGCTTCAGGGCGCTGTCGTGGGGGATACCCGCCAGGTGCAGCTTGTGGGCATAGTCCAGCAGCTCCCGGAACCGGCTGTCCGGCGTCAATCCGGCGGCGATCAGCTCCGCCCCGGTGACCTGGGGCCGGGCCATGATCTCCCGATACAGGGCCAGCCGCTGCCGCAGCCACGGCTCCGTATCCTCCCAGGGCCAGCGGCCCCGGGTGCCCCGGCCGTCCGCCGCGGCCAGCAGGATCAGATCCTCCGGCTCCACGGACCGGTCAAACATCCGGTTGCTGGCCTTCACCGACGCATCGGCTCCCACCAGGGCGTTGGGCTTCATGTGCAGCTCCACCATGTTCAATACATAGGCCGTCACCGCCTTCTCTCCCACGATCCTCCGCAGCAGAGCCTCCGCCAGGGGGACTCCCGCCGTCTCATGGGCATAGGCGTGGATGCGTCCTCGGACCCGCTGTGTGGTGACGGTCTTGCCCAGGTCGTGGGTCAGGGCCGCCAGCATAAAGGCAAAGGGCCGCCGCGCCCGGCTCCGCAGGGCCGCCGCCTGGTCCAGCACCAGCATGGTGTGGTTCCACACGTCGCCCTCCTGATGAAAGCCCGGCTCCTGAGGAACGCCGATCAGGGCCTCCACCTCCGGAAACCAAGGGGACAGCTGTCCCATGTCCCGCAGCGTCTCAAAAAACAGCGAGGGGCGATCCGCCTGCAAAAGCGCCTTGCACAGCTCCCCCTCCACCCGCTCCGGCGGCAGGGCGGCCAGGTCGATATCCCGGCACAGAGCCACGGTTTCCGGGGCCACGGCGAACCGGAACCGGGCCGCGAACTGGGCTCCCCGCAGCACCCGCAGCGGGTCCTCCGGAAACGTCCGGCTGTCCACATGGCGCAGAATACCCCGGCGCAGATCGTCCAGTCCGTGGAAGTGGTCCAGTACCTGCCCCGTCAGCACGTTTTCCATCAGAGCGTTCACGGTGAAATCCCGCCGCCGGGCGGCCTGCTCCGTGCCCAGAAACGGGTCCACGCTGACCTGGAAATCCCGGTGG
>OMGM01000491.1_pt1 | contig 19916 bp, 17 predicted proteins | sample 1645851 | NCBI WGS metagenome assembly OMGM01 (sample SAMEA103958126, study PRJEB25191) | human gut metagenome | reverse complement strand
ACGCATATCGCTGGCCTGCACGACTTGTATCGCACAAGCCCTTTGCAGCCGAGAGTTATTCTATCACACCTTCGTGCATTTGGCAAGTGTTTTTTAGAAAAAAGAACGAATTTTCTTTTTTATTTTCTCCGTTTTGTCAAAGAGCGCATTTTCTGTGCAAGATGCACAATCCGCAGGCTTTTCTGCCGGTGGAAAACTCTGCCGTGCCCGCTGCGCAGTGCTTAGTATGGACCGTCCTGCCGCTTTTATACATATATAATAAAAAGCAGCGCCGCCGCTCCCGCAGGAAGCAGGCGCTGCAAATGCCGTTCGCCTTTACGACCCCACCCGTGAAAAAGTCAATCGGGAAAATCCGCAGATTTTCCCGATTGGCAAATTTAAAATAATTCTTCCGCTGAAGATGCGCAGAGCAGCGCGGCGCGCAGTTCAAATCATTTCTTCTTCAGCTGTTCCGCCAGCCCATCCCGGGGCGTGATATAGACCGTGGTGTACACCTCGTACAGCACCATGCCGGGCTTGGCACCGCTGGCTTTCCAGATGTTTTTCACCTCGGTGGTGTCCACCGCCACTTTGGCGCCGGTGCCTGCCTTGTAGGTGCTGGAGTAGATGACTGCCAGCTCCGCGGCCTCCTGCTTGGTGGTGTCCGGGATCTCCTCGCCCCGGCTCATGACCACAACATGGCTGCCGGGGGCCTTCTGCACATGGAACCACAGGTCTTTGCCCCGGGCGGTGTGCAGGGTGAGCTTGTCGTTCTGGACGTTGTTGCGGCCCACCAGGATCTCAAAGCCATCGGTGGAAGTGAACCGCAGGAAATCTGCAGGCTTCTGGCGCTTATCCCGCTGCTTGTAGTATTTCAGGTAGCCCTGACTCTTCAGCTCTGCCCGGATCTCGTTGAGGGCCGCCTCACCGGAAGCCGACTCCACCTCGTAGAGCACCGTTTCCAGATAGGCGATCTCCTTTTCACCCTCTGCCAGCAGATCCACCAGCATCCGAGCGGCGGTCTGCTTCTTTTTATAGTTCTTGAAGAAGTTCTGAGCGTTCTGGCTGGGGGTGAACCGCAGGTCCAGCGGGATGGTCACCTCTTTGCCCTCGTCGTACCAGTTGGGCACGGTGATGCTCTTCATGCCCTTCTGGGCCAGATAGAGGTTTGCCGAGAGCAGCTCACCGTACAGACGCAGCTTTTCGCTCTTGCCGCTGGCAGCAAGCTCTTCCTGACGGGCGGCCTGCTTGCGCACGGCGCGCTCGTACATATTGTGCACGGCCTTGTGCAGCTCCTTGCTTTTGGTGCGCAGGCGTTCCGCGCGGTCCTTCTCAGCGTAGTAGCCCTCCAGCATGGCGTTGAAGGAGGGCCACTCCTTTATTATATATTTTTCGCCGTACTGCTGCGGGCGGAAGAAGGTATACTCGATGGGCTTTCCGCTGGGGTCGGTGACGCTGCAGGGCGTACCGCCGGTTGCGTGCTCTTCCTTCAGCTCGTCGATGGCAGCCATAAGCTTGCGCTTCTGTTCCTCGGTCAGCTCATTGGCGGGCAGATGTTCGCCGTCAAAGGCACGCCATGCAGCTTCGCGGCAGACCACCGGGCCAACACCGGCCACGGTCTTGTTGAGGGCATCTGCCACCGGCAGATCTCTCTGGCAGGCTGCTGCCACGATGGACGCACTGCTCACCAGCAGGAAGTCCGGTCTTGCAGGCTTGGGCGGCGTGGTGTAGGGCAGGCCCGGCAGCAGCTGGCGCACATCGCTGTCCTCAAAATCCACGCGCTTGAGTGCGTCAATGATCTTGCCGTTCTGCACCAGAACCAGATTGGAGTAGCGGCCCATCAATTCGGCACACAGGGTGTTGCGCACAAGGTCGCCCATCTCGTTGGTGCATTGGAAATCAAAATACACGATGCGGTCTCCCGGCTCCATGTGCACGTCCAGCAGCCTGCCGCCGGTGAGATGCTTGCGCATCAGCATGCAGAAGGAGGGCGGCGTCTCCGGGTTTTCAAAGCTTTCTTCGGTCAGGCACACCCGGGCGGAACCGCTGCGGGCCGAAAGCAGCAGCGCATAGGTATCCGTGCGGGTGCGCAGGGTGAGCACCAGCTCATCACGGGTGGGTTCAAATAGTTTTGCGATCTTGGCGTCGGTCAGCGTTGCTTTGAGCTCTGCTGCCGTAAGGGCCAGTGTCGCGGCATCCAATGCCATAGTGTTTACCTCGTTTAACGATTTTAAATGGCCGCCGCATTCGCTTTGGCCATAATCAGCGGAATTTTTATTTGTATTTATAATTCGGCAAAGCCTGCGGACTTTGCCGAATTACTCTTTCACAGAAGGGGCCGCAGCGGCAATCTTCATCTCAGCCGGAAAATCGCTGCAAGAAAAAGCAGCAGCTTTCCCTTATAAATACGTATACGGATCCCGGTTTTCAGTGCTCACCAGCACTTCCAGCTCCGGCAGGGCGGCACGCAGCTTTGCAGCCACGGCGGCAGTCACCGGAAATTCGGTGGCATAGTGGCCCGCAGCAATGAGCGAAAGCCCCAGCCGCTTTGCGTCGATGGCATGGTGATGGTTGGCTTCGCCGGTCAGCAGGCAGTCCGCGCCCATAGCAATGGCATCTGCAAACAGGCTTCCGCCCGCACCGCTGATGACCGCCAAGCGCTTGACCGGCTTACCCGCATCCACAAACTTCACCTGCACCGCCGGGCCGTTCTTCGGCTGGTTGCAGCGCGCAGCAAGCTTCTGCTGTGCCTTGCGGGCAAGCTCCGGAACCGCGATTTCTTCAATGGCTCCCACACGGCCGCAGCCCTCGGCAAAGGTTTCCATATTCTTCATGTCAAAGATGCCTGCCAGCACTTCGTTCACGCCGCCCTCGGCAGCATCCAGATTGGTGTGCATACAGATGGCAGAAATGCCCGCCTGCACCAGCTGGAAAGGCACATCCTGCGGGCCGATCTTTTTGAGCGGATCAAAAATGACCGGGTGGTGGGACACGATCATCTCACACTGCTTTGCAGCGGCTTCGGCCACCACTTCGGGGGTGATGTCCAGTGCTGCCAGCACCCGGTGCATCTGCCCGCCGCAGTCCACCAGCAGGCCGGGATTATCCCAGTGTTCCGCCAGCTCCAGCGGCGCGATGGCCTGCATTGCTTCGTATACCTGATTAACTGTTATCATATCTTCACCATCCTCGCCCTCTCCGTCATTGCTTACGCAATGCCACCTCTCCCATGGTGAGAGGCCTTGGCATTCCATGCAGCGTTCATCATTTTGCCAAAGGCTCTCCCTTTGGGAGAGCTGGACGCGAAGCGGCCTGAGAGGGCAAGCCAGCTAATAAACTATCGATTTCCTGCGCAAGTGCGCTGCCATCCGGCACGCCAAGGCGCATCCGGGGCAGCTTTGCCTTCTGCCAGTCGGCGTAGCCTTTTCCCTCGGGCCACTCTCCCGTACTGCCAAACAGGCACTCGGCAAAGGTGGGCGCATACACCCTGCCGGTGTACTCCGCCGCCATCACCGCGTACCAGCGGCCCGCCGCCTGCACCGGGCGGTCGGCTGCAAAGGAGAAGCCATGCTCCCACAACCAGCGGCGCAGCGCGTCGTGGCGGGTGGCCGGGATCATGATGATCCGCGGCCCTCCCACGGTGAACACCCACGGGGCTTTCTCTAAAATTTCCCAAGTGGTCTGGGCGGAAACGCCCGCCAGCACGATGCTGTCTACTTCGTTCTCCGTAAGCACAGAAAGACCGTCGCCAAGCCGAAGCTCAGCGCGGTCTTTACAGCCTGCATGTTCCAGCGTCTGCTCTGCCTTTGCCAGCGGGCCGGGCCGCAGGTCGGCACCGATTACCTTCGGGTATTTTCCCGAAGCCGCCAGCACCGCCGTCAGCTTGCCGTGGTCGCAGCCGATGTCCGCCACCGGCTCTCCCGGCCGCACAAGCTCTGCGGCGGCAGCCAGACGCGCATCCAGTGTGGGCAGCAATTTATGCCTTCTTTGCGGCCAGATGCTCGTTCAGCTTCTCGATCAGCTCATCGCAGTCCACGCCGTGGACAGCACAGGCCTCCTCGATGCTCTCGCCGCGGGATGCAGGGCAGCCCAGACAGTGCATGCCGATCTCCATGAAGTAGGGAGCGGTGGTCTGGTCCATATCCAGGATATCGCCGATGATGGTCTCGCGGGTCACCTGCTTTGCGTCCTTGTGTTCTTCCTTCTTGAGCATATTGAAAATATCAAACATGATGGTTTTCCTTTCCTGTTGGGTAAAATCACGGCATAACCTACCGTTCTTCTATACTATACCCTAAACCGGTACTGTTTTTCAAGTATCTGCTGGGATTTTCAGCGTTTACTGGTAATTCTTATCCAGCGAGAAGCCGCGCCCGCTCACCTCGGTCACATGGCTCACGATCATAAAGCAGGTGGGGTCGATGGCATGGGCCAGCTTTTCCAGCTTCGGCAGCTGGCGGTTGCTCACGATGCTCAGCAGCACCTGCTCCGGCTCGTGGCTGTAGCCTCCCTCGCCATGCAGCACGGTCACACCGCGGTCCAGCTGGGTGAAGATGGCCTCGCGGATATCATCGGCGTGCTGGCTGATGATCTTTACCTCGGTGCGGGTAGTGCCGAAGATGAGCACCTTGTCCAGCACCACCGTATACACGATCACCATCACGATGCCGTACAGACACTGCTGCAGCGGGCTGAACGCCGCCTGCAGGCAGAGGATGAGCATATCGAACACCAGCATACTGGCCGACACCGGGATGTGGAAATATTTGTTCAACACCAGCGGAGGGATGTCCATGCCGCCGGTGGATGCGCCTGCCCGGATGGTGATGCCCAGCGAAATGCCTACGCCGAGGCCTGCAAAAATGGTGTTGAGCACCAGATCATCGGTGAGCACAAAGCCTGTGAACACCCGCTCCCACAGGGCCAGAAACAGGGGGCTGAGCACGGTGCTGGCAATGGTGGTGATGGCAAAGCGCCGCCCCAGCAGCACCCAGCCCACCGTAAGCATGGTCATGTTGATGACGAACAGCACACCGGACACTGGCAGTCCCAATGCACGGTTGATGCCCAGTGCGATGCCGGTGGCACCGCCGGTGATCAGGCCTGACGGCACAAGAAACAGCACCACCGTGAGCGCATACAGTGCATTGCCCACGATGATGGACAGCGAATTGAATGCGATCTGCTGCTCATATGAAAGCTTTATCATCTTTTGTCCCTCATTCTTGAATTCCTTTCTTCTATGATAACGAAAAAATCCGCATTTATCAAGCGTTTCGCCCATAAATGCGGAATAATCCCGAAATAAATTACATTTTGTTGTTTACTGCGCAGAGGTCTCCTGCACCGGTTCCTCGTCCTCCAGCAGACGCAGACCGGCGGTATCCGTCACCGGCAGCGAGAACACGATCGCACCCGCCTTTGGCCCGGCACCGTCCATGATGGCTTTCATGATGCGGTTCTTTTCCAGCGTGCGGGCCACGATAAGCACCAGCTCCTTTTCGTTCACCAGCTCCACGCCAAGGAACTGGGCTGCGCCTTCCATGCCGGTACCCTTGGCGTGGATCACCGTGCCACCGCCGGCACCTGCTGCGCGGGCGGCATCCATAATGGTGCCGGTGTGGCCTTGATTGGCGATTACCAGCAGCAGTTCGTAACGGGTATCCTTCAAGGTGCTCTCCTCCTTCAATGTCAGCGGCTGGTGCTGGGTGAGGAACATCAGCGTCCTTCTGCCGCCGATGCTGCTCAGCGGCACCGTGAATGCAATGCCGGTGCCCGGCACGTCGATGCGCATTTTGCGGCGCAGGTCTGTCCGGACGGCCTTCCATGTATCCTCTGTCACCACCGCCAGCAGCACGGCCTTCTCGGTCTTTTCCAGACCCAGCGTGGCCAGAGTCTCCCGCACCGCTGTGCCGCTGCCCACCGTGCGCAGGTTCACATCCACGCCGCGCTGCTCATACAGCTGCAAAAAGGCATCAGTGGAGCGGCGGTCGGTGATGGTCACCATCAAAAACAACGAACTCATGCCGCGCCCTCCTTACAGTTCAATGATATCATCGTCCGCCAGACCGGCAAAGGCCGCACCCATGGCCGCAGGCTGCAGCCGCCGGGCCTTGCGGGTGCGCAGCTGTGCCACAAGGCCCATCAGCTGCACCGTAATGAGCGGGGTCATGGCCACCATGGCCACCACGCCGAAAGCGTCGGTGACGATATTGCCGCCCACGGCCACGCAGGCACCCTGTGCCAGCGGCAGCAGGAAGGTGGCTGTCATGGGGCCGGATGCCACGCCGCCCGCGTCAAATGCAATGGCGGTGAACAGCTTTGGCACCACAAAGGAGATGCCGATGGCAAACACATAGCCCGGCACGAGGAACCACAGGATGGAAACGCCGGTGAGTACCCGCACCATGGCAAGGCCCACCGAGATGGAAACACCTGCCGAGAGTGCCATGCCCATGGCCTTGGCCGAAATGGCACCGTCGGTCACCTCTTCCACCTGCTTGTTCAGCACATAGACGGCCGGCTCGGCCTTGACGATGAAGTAACCGATGAGCATTCCAATGGGAATGATGATCCAGCGGAAGCTCTGCCCGGCCAGCACCTGACCCAGATAATTACCGGCGGGCATAAAGCCCACATTTGCGCCGGTGAGGAACAGCACAAGGCCCACGTAGGTATACGCAAGACCCACCGCAATGCGGCCCAGCGACCGGCGATCCATGTGCAGAGCCACAAATTGAAAAATGCCGAACATCACGATAATGGGCAGCAGCGAGACAGCGATCTCTTCCAGATACGTAGGCAGGCTGACATGGAACAGCTGCCACAGCTCCACCGAGTCGCTCACCTCCGGCAGCACCGGCGGGATATAGGTGCTGTCCGAGGCGCGGAACACGATGCCCAGAATGAGCACGGCCAGAATGGGGCCGATGGAGCACATGGCCACCAGACCAAAGCTGTCGTCCGCCGCGTGGCGGTCGCCGCGGATGGACGAAACACCCACGCCCAGCGCCATGATAAAGGGCACCGTCATGGGGCCGGTGGTCACACCGCCGGAATCAAAGGCCACAGCAAGAAATTCCTTGGGCACAAACGCCGCCAGAAGAAAGATCATGCCGTAGAACAGCACCAGCAGCTTTGGCAGCGAGATGCCAATGAGCATACGCAGGAAGGCAAACACCAGAAACAGGCCCACGCCCGCCGCCACCGATAAAATAAGGGTGCGGTTCGGGATGGAGGGCACCTGATTTGCCAGCACCTGCAGGTCCGGCTCCGAAATGGTGATGAGGAAGCCCAGCAGAAAGCCGATGCCCAAGATCACCGGCAGCTTCCGGCTTTTGGTGATCACTGCACCCATGCGCTCGCCCATGGGGGTCATGCTCATCTCCGCGCCCAGTGTGAAGAACATGATGCCCACCACGATCATGGCGGCCCCCAGCAAAAAGCACAGCAGGATGCTGGGCGACACCGGCGCAATGGTAAAGCAGAGCACCAGCACGATGGCTGCAATGGGCAGCACTGCCTGCAGCGCTTCCAATAGTTTTTCCCGCAGTTTCGGGAGGGATGCTTTCAGGATAGCGTCCACCGCCTTTCACCGTTTTATATCCAGTTTGTACAAATCAGAAGCAAGTATATGAATAGTATACAAGGCAAAAGCCGCCCCGTCAACAAACGGAGCGGCAAAGATCGGCAAAGACGCAGAAGCTTTACAGTTTCTTCCAAGTTTGTCTTTATTTCGTCAGATCTCCTGCTTTGCCAGCACGTCCGAGGTGGGGGTCTGGAACACCGGGATATTGGCATAGGGGTCAGCCACTTCTTCTGCAGGCAGGCTCTTCATGTAGACATCCATGCTCTCGGCCACCTTCTTGGCCACAGCCACCGCCTCCACCACGGTGCGTGCGCCCATCACGGCATCGCCGCCGGCAAATACGCCCTCGCGGGTGGTGCTGCCGTCCTCGCTGACGGTGAGCAGACCCTTCTGGTTGGTCTCGATGCCGGTAGTGGTCTTGACGAGGTTGCTCTCCGAGCCCTGGCTGACCGACACGATCACGCCGGTGTGGGGGTAGAAAATCTCACTGCCCTCCACCTGAGTGAACCTGCCATCTTCGCCCTTGACGGTATCGCGGCAGATCAGGCCGTTCTCGCGGATCTCCACCGGTGCCTTGCAGAAGCGGAAGCCCACGCCCTCCAGCTTTGCATAGCTCACCTCGTACTCGGAAGCACTGATGCAGCTCTCGTCGCGGCGGGCATAGCAGGTGACGTGGCGGGCACCGTTGCGGATGGCGGTGCGGGCGCAGTCCATGGCAGAGTTGCCCACGCCGATCACCGCAACATCGCTGCCCAGACGGAACGCCTTGGAGTTTGCCAGATAATCGATGCCAAAGGCTACATTTCCCAAAGTTTCGCCCTTGATATGCATAGCGTTGGCCTTCCACAGACCGGCACCGATGAACACGCTCTTGTAGCCGTCGCGGAACAGGTCATCGATGGTGATGGTCTTGCCGATGGTGGTGTTGGGCCGCACCTTGATGCCCTTCAGCTCCAGATGGCGGTACTGGAAATCGTCCAGCACGCTGTCCGGCAGGCGATAGTTGGGGATGCCGTAGCGCATGACGCCGCCAATTTTATCGCGGGCATCAAAGATGGTCACATCGTAGCCCCAGCGTGCCAGCAGCACCGCAATGGTCAGGCCCGCCGGGCCGGAGCCAACGACTGCCGCCTTCATGCCGTTTTTGGGGGCAGGGCCGGCGGTCATTTTGTTGGCGTAGGTCGTGGAAATGTAGTCTTCAATAATGGAGAAGTGCACCGGGTCGTGGCTGGGCATCCGGTTGCGCACGCAGTGGCCCTCGCACTGGTTCTCGTGGTTGCACACCAACGCACAAACGGTGGTCAGCGGGTTATTCTCAAACAGCATTCTGCCAGCTTCGTCCATCTGGTTTGCCTTGAGCAGCCGAATGACCTCCGGGATGTTGGTGTGGATGGGGCAGCCCTGCTGGCACAGCGGCTTTTTGCAGCCCAGACAGCGGTTGGCTTCGTCCAGAACGTGAAGTGCCATGAAGTTTCCTCCTTATTGCGTGCGGTTTTCTGATTCCGTTCTCATTTGTTGTATCCAACATTGCATTGCTCTAATCATACACCACAAACCGCCCGGGCACAAGTGTTTCTGAATAAAATTTCTTCGATTATTTTTTGTCAATTCGTCAAAAAGATAATTTTTTGACGATATGCTCTGCCCATTGGCCCGGGCACCCGGCGGCACAGTGCGCCAAAATCGCTGGCTGCTGCCTGTGCCGCCGCCATGCGGGCGCAGGCATCGTTTTCTTTTTCCAGCTTTGCCAGCGAGTGGCTCAGCGGCAGGGATGCATGCTTCAGCAGCGGAAGTGCTTTCCGCCTTGCCCCCAGCAAATGCAGATAGGGCGGCAGGGCAGGCACGGTCTCCGCCGCATAGCCAAGTGCCGCATCCATGGCAAGGCGGCGCATCCGGGCCCGGGGGTAACGCACAGTGGTCAGCGCGTCCAGCAGCTGGGGCAGGCCGGTGCAGCTGCGCACGGCGTTTTCCAGCCGGTGGTCCAACCCCTCGGAAACGCCCCGCACTGCGGCAAAAGGTTCCGGTCGTGCACAGGCCGCCCGCAGCAGAGCCAGCTCACACCGGCCCGCGGCGGCATAGTCGGTATACATTCCGTCGATTTCCGCTTTTTTATACAGTTCCAGTGCTTTTTCCGGCACATAAGGAGTCAGCGCATCCGCGCCCTGTTCTGCCCAGAGGGCGCGCAGCGCGCTGGCACTGGCAAACTGGGCGTGGCCGCTTTCGGCAAGGGCCTGCCCGTGGCCCGCCCCCACGCGGGGCAGCGGCACCGGGGTCATGGGTGCCTCCTGTTCCAGAATGGCCTTGCAGTATTCTACTGCCAGATTGTTGTTGGGCTTATCCAACAGCGCGGCCAGTGCCGTGCCCGGGCAGAGCGCTTCCACCGCTGCCTGCCGCGCCGCCGCAAAGCTGCGGGCACCGGCTGCAAGCTGGCGCTTCAGCTCGGTGCGGTAGGCCTCGCTGTTCAGTACCCGGGCAGCTTCCATCAGCAGGGCTGCGTCCGGCGTCTCTGCCCCGAACACCAGCGCATCGCACCCGGCGGCGGCAAGGATGCGCACCCCCGCCCGGGCAAAAGCCTCTGCCCCCGCACAGGCACAGGGCGCAGGCAGCGCAAATATCAGATCTGCCCCGCACTGCAGGGCGGCCTGCACCCGCACCGCTTCCGGCAGCAGCGGCAGTGCGCCGCGCTGGGTCAGCCCGCAGCTCATGGCCACCGCCACATGCTGTGCTCCCAGCGCTTTTGCCTGCGCCAGCTGCCATGCATGGCCGTTGTGAAAGGGGTCGTACTCTGCAATGATACCGGCAAATTTCATAGATAAGCTCCTCTGCAGGGCTGCTGCGCCCTCGGAAAGATTGTTAAATTTATATCGTATATACAGAAAACTGCAGTGGTTTTGTGCATTTGTGGGCAGGATGTACAAAAACCTTGTACACAAGCTTTACCGCTTTGCCCGGGTTGCGGCTTGAAAAGCCGCCCACCCTATTATATAATAAACACAGGAATCTGTAAAATTCTGTCCTCAGGTTTAAAAAGAGGGCAGACCAAAAACATACAGGAGGCAACACAGATGAAAGTTCTGGTTATTAACTGCGGCTCTTCTTCTCTGAAGTATCAGCTGATCGATATGGACGGCGAGAAGGTGCTGTGCAAGGGCCTGTGCGAGCGCATTGGCATGGAAAGCAGCATGATCACCCACGAGGCCAACGGCCATAAGGCCACCACGCCCGCCATCTTCCCCACCCACACCGAGGCATTTGCCGAGGTCGTGAAGAAGATGACCACCGGCGAAGGCAAGTGCATCAACGACGTCAGCGAGATCGATGCCATCGGTCACCGTGTCGTGCACGGCGGCGAGAAGTTCAAGGAGAGCTGCCTGATCACCGACGAGGTCATCGAGACCATCCGCGAGCTGAGCCCTCTGGCTCCCCTGCACAACCCCGCCGGCATTCTGGGCATCGAGGCCGCACGCAAGGTGTTCGGCAACATCCCCATGGTGGCTGTGTTCGATACCGCTTTCCACAGCACCATGCCTCCGAAGGCTTATATGTACGCCATTCCGTATGAGTACTATGAGAAGTACGGCGTGCGCCGCTACGGCTTCCACGGCACCAGCCACAAGTACGTTGCGCACAAGGCTGCCGAGTATCTGGAAGAGCCCATTGAGCGCCTGAAGCTGATCACCTGCCATCTGGGCAACGGTTCCTCCATTGCCGCTGTGGATCAGGGCAAGGTCGTGGACACCTCCATGGGTATGACCCCGCTGGCCGGCCTGATGATGGGCACCCGCTGCGGCGACCTGGACCCCTCTGTGGTCAACTACCTGAAGTACACCCTGAACATCACCGGCCACGAGCTGGACGAGATCCTGAACAAGAAGTCCGGCCTGCTGGGCATCTCCGGTGTTTCCAGCGACAAGCGTGACGTGGAAGAGGCGGCTGCTGCCGGCAACAAGCGCGCACAGCTGGCTTCCGACATGCTGAACTACCAGATCAAGAAGACCGTTGGCGCTTACATCGCTGCAATGGGCGGCGTGGATGCCATCGTCTTCACCGGCGGCATCGGCGAGCACGACGCGATCGCCCGTGCAAAGGTCTGCCACCACATGGATTGGCTGGGCATCCGCATCGATACCGAGAAGAACAAGCACCCCGTGGGCGATGTGTGCGAGATCACTGCCTGGGGCGCAAAGGTGCGCACTCTGGTCATCGCTACCGACGAGGAGCTGATGATCGCCCGCGACACCAAGGAAGTCCTCGAGAAGTAACCGTTTTCCAAAGGGCTTTGCAGGGGCTGCTGCACGGAATGTGCGGCAGCCCCTTTTTCATCTTCCGGCAGTTATTTTACCCAAATCAGCCCTGTCGGATTGTGCTATCTATACAAATAACAAGGCGAATGGTTGTTTTTTGGTTGACAAATTTCAAAAAGAACGGTACAATAGAAAAGTCCTCAATTGGAGGACGTCCATTCATTCAAGCCCCTGGTAAGCTTACTGATCAGCGCGATGGTCCCAAAACCAAAGGTATGGTTACAATCCTTCCGTGGGCAAGAACTAACTAAAGAGGAGATACTACTATGTTTGAAGACAAGACTCTGGTCTGCAAGGACTGCGGTAAGGAATTTGTTTGGACTGCTGGTGAGCAGGAGTTCTACGCATCTCGCGGCTTCGAGAATCAGCCCCAGCGCTGCAAGCCCTGCCGTGACGCCCGCAAGAACGGCGGCGCACGCAGCAACAGCGGTGAGCGTCAGATGTTCGATGCTGTCTGCGCAGCTTGCGGCAAGGCTTGCAAGGTCCCCTTCCAGCCCCGTGAGGACCGTCCGGTCTACTGCTCTGACTGCTTCGCTCGCATGAAGCAGAACTAAGCGCTGATTTTTATTTAAATCGGTAACAAAAGGCCCGCTGTCGAAAGGCAGCGGGCCTTTTTGTATTCAGAGCTTCTCCAGTCTGATTACGCAGCCATAACGGAGGAAGTCTTTCACACCAGCGGCGCAATAAACTTGAGCAGGATGCCCGCCAGATGCAGCAGCTTTTTGCCCTGCCAGATGCTTTCTTTCATCCGCTCCACCCTGCGGCACCGGGTGAGCGTATCCTGAAAATCCGCTTCCATGTTGGCAATGCAGTCGGTGCCGCGCATCCAGACCGCGTTTTCAAAGTGATGGTACAGGCTGCGGTAGTCCAGATTGATGGTGCCCGCCACAGCTTCCACGCCGTCGGCGATCACGATCTTCGCATGGGTAAAGCCGGGCTGCCACTCGCTGATCTTCACACCCGAAGAAAGCAGCGCCTTGTAGTGGGTCTTGGCCAGTGCATAAACGAACCACTTATCCGGCTTGCCGGGCAGGATCAGGTGCACATCCACACCGCGCTCTGCCGCAAAGCGCAGGGCCGTTTCCAGCTCGCCGTCTAAAATCAGATACGGCGTGATGATGTGCACATACTTCCGGGCGCGGTTGAGCATATCCATGTACACCATTTCGCCCACCCGCTCACCGTCCAGCGGGCAGTCTCCGTAGGGCACCACAAAGCCCTTGGCGTTTGCTGCCGCCGGGATGGGATCGGACAGGAACTGCTCAAACTCCGGCTGGCACAGGATGCTCCACATCTGCAAAAACAGCGCCGTCATGGAGCGCACGCCTTCGCCTTCCAGCATCAGGGCCGAGTCCTTCCAGCGGCCATACTTTTCTATGTGGTTGATGTACTCATCTGCCAGATTCACACCACCGGTAAAGCCCACCTGGCCATCAATGACCAGAATTTTGCGGTGGTCGCGGTAGTTGTAGTGGGTGGAAACAAAGGGCGTGACCGGCGAGAACACCTTGCACTGGATGCCCAGCGCTTCCAGCCGGCTGGGGTAATCCCGCGGCAGGGTGGAGAACTCACAGGTGCCATCATACATCACCCGCACATCCACCCCCTGCGCCGCCTTGCGGGCCAGCACTTCCAGAATGCGGCCCCACATCAGACCTTCATCCACGATGAAATATTCCAGAAAGATGTACTTTTTTGCCGTTTCCAGCTGGCGCAGCATTTCATCGAACATAGCTTCGCCGCCGTTGAAGTAGGTGGCCACCGTGTCGGCATAGACCGGAAATCCGCCTCCCTTGCCCCGCAGATACCGTGCCAGCGGCATCGCTTCGGGTGCCTGCTCCTGCAAAAGCTCCACGGTCTGCTCATTCTGCGGCAGCTGGGCGCGGGTCTGGCCCTCCAGATCCAGCAGGCGGCGCTTCAGGGCATTGTGGCCCACATCACTTTTGGTGTACCAGAACAGCGGCACGCCCAGCACCGGCATCAGCGCTGTGACCACCAGCCATGTAATGCGCACGCTGTTGTCCATGTCCTGATTGAGCAGATAGACCATCATTGCCGCTGTTACCAGCAGGGTGCCGCCAAAATAATGCGGCAGCAGCTCGCCGAACCACTGCAGCAGGCTGAACAGCGCGAACGCCTGTAAAAGCAGCAGAACCAGCACTAGGCCAAAACGGCTGAAAATAGCGTGTACCACGCCCTTCTGTCCCCGTTTGAGCAGGCGGATGCCGCCATCCTCAAACACCCGGACCTTGTCCTTCATATTTTGCTGAAATTGTTTTTTCTGCATGGCATTTTCCCTTATCTCACACATTTGCAGCCCTGGGGCTGTAAAAATGTGCCGGTTTGTGTTATGATGTACAGGAACAAGCCCGCCCGGCGCTGTGTCCCGGACAGGCAGCTTTGCACCTATTATAATCCATTCCTGCCCTTTTTTCCACCCAAAGCGGCAGGATGATGCAGGAGGGACCCCTATGAATAATCTGATCATTGGCATTGCAGGCGGCTCCGGCAGCGGCAAGACCACCCTTGCTCTGCGGCTGAAGGAGCGTTTTGGCGAGGATGAAGTGCGCCTGATCTCCCACGACAGCTATTACAAGCGCCACGACGAGCTGCCCTTTGAGGAGCGCTGCAAGCTGAACTACGACCATCCGGATGCTTTTGACAACGCCTTGCTGATCTACCATCTGCAGGAGCTGAAGGCAGGCCGCGCCATCGACTGCCCGGTGTACGACTACTCCAACCACAACCGCAGCGACAAGGTGCAGCACATTGAGCCCGCACCGGTGCTGATCGTGGAAGGCATCCTGCCCTTTGTGGAGCCGGAGCTGTGCGCCCTGTTCGACTACAAGATCTATGTGGACACCGACGCCGACGAGCGCATCCTGCGCCGTCTGGTGCGGGATGTGAAGGAGCGGGGCCGCAGTCTGGACAGCGTCATCAATCAGTACCTGACCACCGTCAAGCCCATGCACGAGGCCTTTGTGGAGCCCAGCAAGCGCAACGCAGACATCATTGTGCCCAACGGCGGCGAGAACACCGCTGCGGTGGAGATGCTGGCCCATCACATCCGTAACCTGATCGAGAAGGCAAATATGATGTAACGTCTTTACGATTTAAATGCCCTCCGCATTCGCTCTGGGCATGTTCAGCGGAAATCTTATTTTTAATTTCATCATGCACGCAAAAGGAGCCACTGCACAGGTTGTGCAATGGCTCCTTTTCTTTTTGTTTTAGTGGATAGAGGTGCGCACCAGAGCGCGCTTGAGGCGTGCCTGAGCCAGTTCGTAGTCCCGCTTGTCGAGGTTCTTCTGCGCAAGGATCTCCTCCGCGCGCTTCTTGGAAGCCTCGGCGCGGGCCTGATCGATTTTCTCGGCCCACTCCCATGTGGTGGCGACCAGACGCACTTCGCCATCCAGCACGCTCAGCAGCCCGCCCATGCAGGCGGCGCGGCGGCGCTGGCCCTCGGCATCCACGATATGGGCTTCGCCCATGCCCAGCGCGGTGCAGTAATCCCCGTGTTTGGCAAGGATGGCCAGATCGCCGTCAATGGCGCGGCAGACGATGCGCTCGGCCTGCCCGTCAAAGGCGCAGCCGTCCGGCGTGACCACCGTCAGATGAAAGGTCGTCATGGTTTACCCTTTCTTCGCTTTTGCGAACACGTCATCGATGGTGCCCGCGAACAGGAATGCGCTCTCGGGCAGCTCGTCGCACTCGCCGTTCAGGATCATCTTGAAGCCGCGCAGGGTCTCCTTGAGCGGCACATACTGGCCGGGCATACCGGTGAACTGCTCTGCCACGTGGAAGCTCTGGCTCAGGAAGCGCTGCACCTTGCGGGCGCGGCTGACCGTGCGCTTGTCTTCCTCGCTCAGCTCGTCCATGCCCATGATGGCAATGATGTCCTGCAGCTCCTTGTAGCGCTGCAGCACCTTCTGGACGGCGCGGGCGATCTCGTAGTGCTCCTGACCCACGACCTCCGGGCTGAGGATGCGGCTGGTGGAATCCAGCGGGTCCACAGCGGGATAGATGCCCTGCGAAGCGATGTCACGGCTCAGGACCGTGGTAGCATCCAGATGGGTAAAGGTGGTGGCAGGGGCCGGGTCGGTCAGGTCATCGGCGGGCACGTAGACGGCCTGCACCGAGGTGATGGAACCCTTGCGGGTGGAGGTGATGCGCTCCTGCAGAGCGCCCATCTCGGTGGCCAGCGTGGGCTGGTAGCCGACGGCGGAAGGCATACGGCCCAGCAGTGCGGACACCTCAGAGCCTGCCTGCGTGAAGCGGAAGATGTTATCGATGAAGAGCAGCACATCCTGATTCTTCACATCGCGGAAATACTCTGCCATGGTCAGGCCGGACAGTGCCACGCGCATACGGGCTCCCGGGGGTTCGTTCATCTGGCCGTAGACCAGCGCAGTCTTGTTGATAACGCCGCTCTCGGTCATTTCGCCGTACAGGTCGTTGCCCTCACGGGTGCGCTCGCCAACGCCGGTGAACACCGAGTAGCCGTTGTGCTCGGTGGCGATGTTATAGATCAGCTCCTGGATCAGGACCGTCTTGCCGACGCCTGCACCGCCGAACAGACCGATCTTGCCGCCCTTTGCGTAGGGGCAGATCAGGTCCACGACCTTGATGCCGGTCTCGAGGATCTCGGTGGTGGACTGCTGCTCCTCGTAGCTGGGAGCAGGGCGGTGAATGGGCCAGTAGGCCTCCGGGGCCGGGGCGGGCTTGTTGTCCACGGGCTCGCCCAGCAGGTTGAACACGCGGCCCAGACACTGGTCGCCCACGGGCACTTTGATGGGTTCGCCGGTATCCACGGCTTCGGTGCCGCGCACCAGACCATCGGTGCTGTTCATTGCAATGCAGCGCACCACGTTATCGCCGGTGTGCTGTGCCACCTCGACCACCAGCTTTTCGCCGTGGTTGTCGATCTCGATGGCGTTGAGCAGCTCCGGCAGCTGGCCATCCTCAAACTGGATGTCCAGCACCGGGCCGATGACCTGGAGCACCTTGCCGATATGTTTTTCGGACATAGGCTACAACTCCTTTTTGATAGGTTTTAAATCTCCGCGCCGGCCACGATCTCGGTGATCTCCTGCGTGATGGCAGCCTGACGGGCACGGTTATAATACAGGTTCAAATGGTCGATCATCTCACCGGCGTTCTTGGTGGCGGCATCCATGGCAGTGCGGCGGGCGGCAAGCTCACTGGCTACGCTCTCGCACACGGCACCGTAGACGATGCCTGCCACATACTCCGGGATGATCGCGCTGAATACTTCCTCGCTGCTGGGCTTGTACAGGATCTGGCTGCGGCGGGCATCCGCCTTCTGCTGCTCGGTAGGTTCGATGGACAGCGGCAGCACCTCCATGGTGGCTGCGGTCTGGGTCATCATGGAATCGAACCGGGTGTAGCAGATCTTTACCGCATCGTACTCGCCCTTGAGATATCCTTCCGTGATCTGGCGGGACAGCTGGAAGCACTCGCCCACCGAGACATCTGCCGCCAGCAGCACCTCCTGCGTGAACAGGGGCACCTCGTGGTGGACGAAATACTCTGCCGAGCGCTTGCCGATGGGCAGCACCAGCACTTCGCCTTCTTCGGCCCCGGCCTGCTTGAGCACGTTGGAATTGTATCCACCGGCAAGGCCGCGGTCGCCTGCGATCACGATGAGCAGGGTGCGCTTCACTTCGTCACGGCGCAGGTAGGGGTTGCGGGCGCGGGGGTCGGCCGCGGCGATCTTGGTCAAAGTCTCATGCAGCGTTTCAAAGTAGGGGCGGCTGTGCTCCACCCGTTCCTTGGCGCGGCGCATTTTGGAGGAAGCCACCAGTTCCATTGCCTTGGTGATCTGCATGGTGCTCTCTACGCTTTTGATGCGCAGCTTGATGTCCTTCATGGAACCAGCCATGCGTTACGCCTCCTTCCTTAGTGCGCTTTGACGAAGCTGTCGGTATAGGCTGTGAGCACGCTCTTAAGCTGCTCCTCAGTGTCCTTATCCAGATTGCCGGTGGTGCGGATGGTCTCCATGACGGCGGCACCCGCAGCATTGTTGTCCAGATATTCGTACAGTCCCTTCTCATACTCGGCCACGTCCGGCACCTTGACCTTCACAAGGTGATCGTGAATGGTCGCATACAGGATGGCCACCTGCTTTTCCACAGGCACGGGAGCGGAGCGGTTCTGCTTGAGCACTTCCACGATGCGCTCGCCTTGTGCAAGGCGGGCCTTGGTGTCGGCATCCAGATCGGAACCGAACTGTGCAAAGCTCTGCAGCTCGCGGTACTGGGAGTAGATCAGCTTCAGGGTGCCGGCGACCTTCTTCATGGCCTTGATCTGGGCATTGCCGCCCACGCGGGACACCGAGATGCCGGGGTTGACTGCCGGCATGACACCGGAGTGGAACAGCTCCGTCTCCAGGAAGATCTGACCATCGGTGATGGAAATGACATTCGTGGGGATGTAGGCGGAAACATCGCCCGCCTGCGTCTCGATGATGGGCAGAGCCGTCAGGCTGCCGCCGCCCAGCTCATTGGAGAGCTTGGCCGCGCGTTCCAGCAGACGGGAGTGCAGATAGAACACGTCGCCGGGGTAAGCCTCACGTCCCGGGGGACGGCGGATCAGCAGCGACAGTGCACGGTAGGCCACGGCGTGCTTGGACAGATCGTCGTAGATGATGAGGACGTGCTTGCCCTGATGCATGAAATATTCGCCCATGGCACAGCCGGAGTAGGGTGCGATATACTGCAGGGGCGAAAGCTCGGATGCCGTTGCGGACACCACGATGGTGTAGCCCATAGCACCGGCCTCGGTCAGGCTCTGCACAAGGTTTGCCACGGTAGAGCGCTTCTGACCGATGGCAACGTAAATGCAGATGACGTCCTTGCCCTTCTGGTTGATGATGGTATCGGAGGCGATGGTGGTCTTGCCGGTCTGGCGGTCGCCGATGATCAGCTCGCGCTGGCCGCGGCCAATGGGGATCATGGAGTCGATGGCCTTGATGCCGGTCTGCAGCGGCTCCTTGACCGGCTGACGGTCGATGATGCCGGGAGCGCGGCTTTCAATGGCGCGGAACTCGGTGGTCTCGATGGGGCCTGCGCCGTCGATGGGCTGGCCCAGCGCGTTGACCACGCGGCCGATCATGGCTTCGCCCACCGGCACGGACACCACCTTGCCGGTGCGCTTGACAGTGCTGCCTTCCTTGATGCCGACGTCGGAGCCCAGCAGAACGATGGAGACGGTGTTCTCCTCCAGATTCTGGGCCATGCCGTATTCGCCGTTATCAAACTGAAGCAGCTCACCTGCCATGCACTTTTCCAGACCACTGGCGCGGGCGATGCCGTCGCCCACCATAATGACCGTGCCGGTCTCGCTCTGCTCAATGGCGTTTTCGTAATGCTTGATCTGCGCACGGATGATCTTGGAGATCTCTTCAGGTTTCAGTTGCATCTTTGTTTGTTCACCACTCAATTCTTAAAAATCTTTCGGGTGGAAATTCGATCACAGTGTCACGGAAGCAATGTCCCTGCGCAGGGCCGCCAGACGGTTCTGCACCGTGCCGTCCAGCTCGGTGCCTTCGATATCCAGCCGGATGCCGCCCAGCACTGCCGGATCGACCTTTGTTTTCAGGTCGATGGTCTTGCCGGTGAGCTTTTCCAGCTTTTCGTGCAGGCTCTTTGCCTGCTGCTCCGTCATTGCCACTGCAGTGGTCGCCGTTGCTTCCAGAATGCCGTGTGCCTGATTGTAGCGCACACGGTAAGCCCGTGCACAGCCGGACAGCTCTCGCAGGGTGCCCTTCTCGCACAGGATCTTCAAAAAGTTCAGCACATAGAGGTGGACCTGATCCCGCAGTGCTTCATCCAGCAGGCCGCAGCGCTCTCTTTTCGGGATGCTGGGGGTGCTGAGCAGATGCAGGTAGTCCGGGTTTGCCTTAAAAAGCGCCACGGCTTCGTCCAGCTCACCCAGAATGCGGGCCTCCAGCCCTTCCTCCGCCGCCAGATCGTACAGGCTTCCGCCGTACATCCTTGCAGTCTCGGTCATGATGCTTCACCCAC
>OMGM01000487.1_pt1 | contig 20013 bp, 15 predicted proteins | sample 1645851 | NCBI WGS metagenome assembly OMGM01 (sample SAMEA103958126, study PRJEB25191) | human gut metagenome | reverse complement strand
GACTTGCAGGAGCCTGTTCCTATGCTTTGGACTGTATAGAAGCAGAGTTGGTAAAAATCAAAAACAAGCATGGAAAAAGAGTGGCTTATATAAGTGTATGCATGGCTGAATATCTGGCAATTCAAGGTGATGCGTTACAAGATTTAGCTATGTGTGCCTTACTGCATGATAATGCTTTGACACAATATATTACGGAAGAGCTGGAAAGGAATTATGTTATTGACATTAAAAAAGATTTGTCCGTAAGAAAAACGAATCTTCATTGTATTTATGGTGAAAAAAATATTACTAAACTTCCTTTTAAAACAGATGTCTCAAATGTGATTTTGTATCATCATGAACATGCCGATGGAACTGGTCCTTTTCAAAAAAAGTGGAATGAAACCCCATTGCCTGCAAGAATTATTCATCTTGCAGATACCGTTGATATCATAGGAAATAGTATTAAATCTGATGATAATAGATGGGATTTTATATGTCAGTATCTTTCCCAAAAAAAGGATAGTCTATTTGATTCAGAATGTGTTAATGCTTTTCTTCATGTATTCACAAAAGAATCCTATATGTGTTTAAGTGATGATTCTTTTGAAACGAAGCTATGGGAAATTATTCCAAGAGAAAAAATGGTTTTTGATTGGGAAATGTGTAAAAATGTTGCGGATTTCTTTGCAAAGATTGTAGATTATAAATCTTCTTTTACAAGCAGGCATTCTATAGGAGTAGCTGAAAAAGCCTCCCTGCTTGCCAAATATATGGGATATGATTCAATCACAGTACAGAAAATGTATTTGGCTGGTGCACTGCATGATATAGGAAAAATGGCGGTAGGCAATGAAATTCTGGAAAAACCGGATAAGCTTACGGATGATGAATTTTCTACAATGAAAAATCATGCTGGTTATACATACCTTATATTATCGGAGGTTAATGATTTTGAAGAAATACGAGATTGGGCGGCTTTCCATCATGAAAAACTAAATGGAAAAGGGTATCCTTTTGGAAAAACCGCTGATGAATTAAATGAGCAGGAACGTATGATGGCATGTGTTGATATTTATCAGGCTCTTACGGAAGACAGACCTTATAAAAAGGGATTGTCCCATGAAAAAACATGTGATATCCTTGATGACATGGCACATAAAGATTTTATTGATTCAGATATTTCAAAGACAATTAGAGAATGTTTTGGAAGAACCTGATGCCATATATGAAAACAGAGGGTGTTTCAGACAATAGTATTTTCAGTTATGTACTAGTATGACTCTTACGAAGGAACCACCGGCACGACATTCCAGATTACATCACGTTCGATCGGAGAGGTAACTGTAGAAAAAATTGGTAAAAGTGCTGTATTTTTCGGGGCGGATGGGTACAACATTTTGTGTGAAAAATAGAATAATAAAATTGTTCCTGAAATTTATTGACTTTGAGAAAAAAATTTGATATATCAGAAGCGAATAAAAGAGAAAGGAAATAGCAAACTATGCCGTCAAAGAAAAATATGATGAAAAAGAACTTGGAAAATTTACATCTGAAGGAAAGGATAAACTATGGCTACAGAAAAGTCATTATTATGATGCTAGTCTCAGGTCTGTTTTCTATTGTGGTTATAGGTATGCTATTTGCCAATACGATGCATTATGTACAAAATGTTACTGTTGCAGACCGGGCGGTGAAAATCTGCAGGATAAATGTTAACTCATCAGCGAGAAATATCAGGGAAATGGCATTAAATAATGATACATCCTCTTATGACGGTTATGAGCAGACGGTAGAAAGACTGCTTGCAGAAGTTAATACCCAACTGAAAAATTTAAAGAACTCCGGAGTTATTCCGGATGCGGATTGTGAAGAATACGCATCTGCCCTTACAGACTGGGGAAACATTGGTTATTCCATCATGAAAGAAATCAAAAGCGGTGACAAGGATAAGGCAGTTGATTCAATTCTGAATGATTGTACCCCGGCATTAAATAAAGCCGTAAAAATTGCAACAAGATTAGATGAAATGACCGATGAGGTAAGCAGCCAGGCAGTCAGAATTACGGTTATTTCTGCAGTGGCAGGAATTGTGTGTATTATTATTTGTCTGGTTTTGGCATGGAAACTGGCAATAAAAACAGGCAAAAAAGTACTTGAGTCAATTTTAGTACCATTACGTGAAGTGGAAGCCGTTGCACAGGAATTAACAGATGGAAACCTGCACAGCACGCTGGACTACCATTCAGATGATGAGATTGGAATACTGGCACACAATATGCGCAAATCCATCCGCATTCTGGGAAGCTATGTAGATGATATTGGACGTTCAATGAAGATGTTTGCAGAAGGAAATTTTGATGTGCAGCCGGAAGTAGAGTGGAAAGGGGATTTCGTTGGAATTCTAAACTCCTTTATGTTGTTTGAAGAAAGCATGGCAGAGACAATAAAGGGAATCCAACATGTTTCAGATGAAGTTTCGGGTGCCGCAGATCAGGTAGCATCAAGTTCCAATGACCTTGCGGATGGAGCAACAAATCAGGCAGCAGTTGTAGAAGAACTGACCGCAACAGTCGCAGGTGTTTCTGAACAGGTAGGAAAAAATTCACAATCCGCAAAAGAAATCAGTGGAAGAGTAGACGAACTTGGAAATGCCATTCTGGAAAGCAATGGTAAAATGAGGGATATGGTTGATTCCATGAATGAGATCAATGGGGCATCAAAAGAGATTGACAAGATCATTGCAACAATCAATGAAATTGCGTCCCAGACGAATCTGCTTGCATTGAATGCTTCCATTGAGGCTGCAAGAGCAGGGGAGGCAGGAAAGGGATTTGCAGTGGTAGCGAATCAGGTCAATGTGCTGGCAGACCAGAGTGCCCAGGCAGCAAAGGAATCCGCAACATTGATTGAAACCTCTGTGAAAGCCGTGGAAAAAGGTATGGTGATTGCAGGGCAGACGGCATCACAATTGCAGGAGGTCGCTGAGAATTCCCAGATCATTACAAAAGAAGTCACAAATATTGCAGAAACGTTAGAGACACAGACAACAGAAATCCAACAGATTAATGATGGAATTGAACAGATCAATGATGTCGTACAGACGAATTCGGCAACATCTGAAGAATGTGCAGCAGCCGGTCAGGAGATGAGCAGTGAAGCAGAAAATCTGCGTGAAATGATCCAGAAATTTAAAGTTGCAGAAAATAAAAATTAAAAACGGTGCAAAAAATTATTGATGTTGAATTTACATATAAAGTTGTCGCAGGTAGGAACTATAATTTGACTTGTGACATATATAAATGCGGGAAAAGGATGCAATGAGAAAATGTGCGTTATTGGTTTTAAACTGATAACGCACATTTTAAATTATATGAATAGTAATATCATCGCAAAAAAGCATAAAAGTAGAAAAAGTTAAAAATATCGTGGATATAGTGCTAGAATTGTTGAAAAAAGTAAGTTAAAATACAGGAAAACAACAAGTGTAAAGGGGAAATTTTATGGAATATTCAGCAATTTTTCATGATATGGATAAAAGGTTTAGCTATGCAGTTGATAAGGATTTATTTGTGATACGCGTGCAGGTAAAAAAGGATGATATGAAGGAGGTAATCCTTCACTATGAGGACAAGTATATACCTATGGAGCGTAAGGATACCAGAAAGACAGTTCCGATGAAGAAGGTTGCTGTCTCACAGTTTCATGATTATTATGAAGCACAGATAAAGATGCATTTGATCTGTCTGCGTTACTTTTTCGAATTTACGGACACGCAGGGAGAAAAGGTATATTATGGAAATTATGAGTTTGATAAGGAATGCATTACAAACAGGGACAGAATGTTTGACTGTCCGCAGAACCTCCGGGAGGAAGAGATGTTTGAGGTGCCGGAGTGGGCAGCAAACAAGGTCGTGTATCAGATTTTCCCATCCCGTTTTGCAGCAACGGAGCCGGTAGACAAAGAACTGTGGTATAAAGCACCGATTACGCCTATGGATGATCTGCATGGAAATCTCAGGGGAATCATCGAACATATGGATGATATTCAGAATCTGGGAATCGATGTGCTGTATATGACACCTATCTTTCAATCAAATTCGTGCCATAAGTATGATACCACGGATTACTACCAGATAGACCCGTCCTTTGGAACAACAGAGGATCTCAAAGAGCTGGTACAAAAAGCGCATGAGCGTGGTATGAAGGTAGTCCTGGATGCGGTATACAATCATACGGGAAGAGAATTTTTTGCGTTTGCGGATATCCTGGAAAATGGTGAAAAATCCAAATACCGGGACTGGTATTTTATTGATGGATTCCCACTTAAAAGCGAATGGGGAGAGATCCCAAACTTCAAATGTTTTGGTTATTATGGCGGAATGCCAAAGTTAAACCTGAAAAATCCTGAAGTTGAAAAATACATTACGGATGTTGCATGCTACTGGATTAAGGAATGCGATATTGACGGATGGAGACTGGATGTAGGAGACGAAATCAGCCATTTCTTCTGGAAGAATTTCAGAAAGGCAGTAAAGGCTGTGAAGAAAGATATGCTGATCATTGGGGAAATCTGGCATTATGCAGGAGATTTCCTTGAGGGGGATGAATGGGATACAGTCATGAATTATCCATTTTACCTGAACCTGATCGATCTGCTTGCAGACGAAAAGATTACGGTCAGCCAGTTCGTACAAAATCTTGGATATTTGAAGGGACGCTTACACAAAAACTGCTATCCCCTTATGTGGAATCTGATCGACAGCCATGATACCGCAAGATTTTTACATCTGTGTAACGACAATAAGAAAAAGCAGCATCTGGCAGCCGCTTTTCAGTTGTTATTGCCGGGAATGCCGATGATTTATTATGGAGATGAGTATGCGATGCCGGGAGCAAACGATCCGGACTGCAGACGGGGCATGTACTGGGATGAAGAATACCAGGACAAAGAGATGTATGAATGGTACAAGCGGCTGATTCAGGTCCGGAAAAGCCATGCATGTATTGTAGAAGGCGAACTGGCTGGGAGCGTCACAGAAGATGAGGAAGGGACAATTGTCCTGATCAGAAAAAATGGCGAAGAGACCATTGCCATGATTTTTAACTGCAGCAGCAGTGCAAAAAAATTTAATGAGTACACGCAGAAGTACAATCTGCTTACCGAAAACACCTTTGATGGAAATGTAGAGGGGTTTGATGCTGCGGTAATCGTGCTTTAAGAAGCCTTACGGCAGATGGTTTCCCGGGAGTTTGTCTGTGGGAAGAAGAGGGAAAGCACCAGTATTTCTGGTAATGTAAAGTACGGAGGATGATATGACGAATGTAAAAAAGAAGGATGGAAAACGGTTTGGGGCAATCGTACTTAGCCTGATATTATTGCTTTCCCTGGTGTTTCCATATCCTGTGATGGCAGACCAGACGGCGGCAGACCAGACAACGGCAGCTTCCGTTTATGCCATTCACAAGACAGGTGATGATAAGGAAAATTTCGTGATTGTTATCATGGGTGAGGGCTATACCCAGGAACAACAGGAACAATTTTTGAAGGATGCAACGGCAAAAGCACAGGGGCTGCTAAAGTGGTCCCCTTATAAAGAGTATTCCGACAGGATCAATATTTATGCAGTACAGACGGTGTCCAATGAAACTGGTGTGGGCGTGATGTATGGGGAGTCGAACCCGGACACATATTTTCATGTGCAGGCATTCGGAAAATCCTGCTATTTTGCAAAGGACGGGGAAGATAAAGCCAGGGCACTGAGGGCAGAGCTGGAGAGCAGATATCTGGATACCGGTGCAGCCGTTGGAACCATTCATATCATTTGTAATACGACTGCGAATATTGGTTCTTCTTCCAATGCACTCTTTTCTTTTTCGGCAAATTCGGGTGAGAATGCGCAGGGGGATGTCATGACCCATGAAATTTCCCACAGCATCGGAAGATTAGGCGATGAATACGATAAAAAGATGCAGGGAGAAAATATTTCCGACACATCGGATCCGGATAAGATTAAATGGCATAAGATGCTTGGGTTCCGTGGAATCGGAATAACGGCAGCAGGAACAGAAACGGTATTTGCGCCGAGCCGCGTCTGCATGATGCGGGATCTTGGGAATCCTTTCTGTGAAGTGTGCAAAATGGAACTGGCGCGGAGATTAAATAACCGTGATTATGTCAGCAGGCAGGCATCTGTTTATGTGTGCGATCCTGAAATTACAATTCCACATACCAGGACAGGAACACTTGACAGGGATAGTGACCAATACCGGATCGATGAGACAAATATCACAAAAGCAAATGGAAAGGATCTGGAATTCCGTACAGTCGTACAAAATATAGTGGATGCCAAACAGCATTTGAAGATTACTTTCCGCATTATTGGAGCAGACCATACAGTTAAATATGAAAAAGAAGAAACATATACCGTTCCGCCACACAGTAACTGGTATGATCCGGATGCTGCCAGAGAGTCCCTTTCTGTCACACTTCCTGCGGTAACTGGTCTGGTTTCCGGGGACAGACTGGAAGGAAAGATCATAGATGAGGACACTGGGAAAATTCTGGCTGACAATCAGACGGCAGGACAGGCGTGGAGTACCGTAACGATTCGTTATATGCTGCAAAACGAAGACGGAACCGAAACAACAGTGCCTGATACGGCACCCGCGACAGTATATGTACCAAAGAATTCTGCGTATACGTTAAGAAGTCCGGATTTATATGGATATACATGTGTAGGAAACAGTGCAAATCAGGGAGAAATAAACATCACAGAGGATCGCCAGGAGATCACTTATTATTACCGGAAAAACAGTGAGATGCCGGAAATACAAACCGTACCTGTCCGCGTAACTTATGATGGAAAACCCCATACATTTGATATCAAACAGGAAGATGGTGTACAAATCCGTTACAGTTTGACAGAAAACGGATCGTATACACAAACGGAGATGCCATTTTACACAGAAGCAGGCCAGTATAAGATTTATTTTAAAGCGGAAAAGGCATCTTTTATTCCAACATACGGGGAGGCTGTTTTGGAAATCGAAAAGGCTTCCACCAGCATGCAGCTGACTGCAAAAAACGATACGGTCAAAGGTGCGGGGACAGTAGAATTACAGCTTGGCAGACAGGGGATTCCGGAAGATGCCGGGATAAAAGTAACCTGTGATGTTTCCGGGATCACATTAGAAGAAAAGGGAACGGATCACTGGATGGCAACGCTTCCGAATGAAACGAAAACATATACGTTCACCGCATGTTATAATGGGAATGGCAACTATACAGGAAGTAAGGCAGATTGTCAGGTCCGTGTAACGGCGGATCATTCCCAGACCGGGGGCGGTTCTGGTGGAAGTTCCGGAGGCAGTTCAAGTGGAGGTTCCGGCGGAATATCCGGAGGCGGTTCAAGTGGAGGTTCTGGCGGAAGTTCTGGTGGAGGTTCCGGAGGCAGTTCAAGTGGAGGTTCCGGAGAAAATGCCGGTGGAAGCACGGACGGATCATCTGGCAATGTTTCACCGGATTCCGGCACATTACCGGCACCGGATCATGCAAAAGAAGAACCAGGGAATGTGACACCGCCATCCGCAGAAGACACGCCCGTTTCTGTTAAGAATCTTAATGTCAAAGTAAAATCTGCAGTTAAAAATAATACTGTCAAAGTGAAGAATATTGCAGCAGTTTTGAAAAAAGAAATTACAAAGGCAGAAAAAGAACAGGGTGGCAGGATAAAAGATCTGTCTGTTGAAATAACTTTTGATACGGGAAAAGCCAAAAATTGGAAGAATCTGCATCTTGAAATGGATAAGCAGGCGGTAAATTTACTTGTCAAAAAGAATGTAAAAGAATGGAAGGTCAATGGTGGCAATGTAAATCTTACCTTTGATTCGAAGGCATTAAAAGAATTAAAGAAAGAGATGAATACAGCTGTGGTTATCAAAATGAAACAGGCTGACAAGAAAAATCTTTCTGCCAGGGCAGGGAAAATTATTGGAAAACGTCCGGTTTATGATTTTTCCGTCACAGGAATCAAGAAAAAGCAGTCGTCTGTCCTGAAAAAGGGACGGATCAGGGTCGCTGTTTCCTATAATGCTTCAAAAAAGGAAAAAGACAAAAAGATTTTTGCATATAAAATTGATAAACACGGTGCAGCAGTTAAGATACCGGGATCTTATTATGATTCCGATACAAAGACCGTTAACTTTGTAAGCCGTGGGTTTTTCACAGTTGCAGTAGGTTGTGAAAAGTGATGAAACATAAAAAATCATCGTTCACGTTAAAAAAACTGTAATTCATGTCGAAAAAGACAAAAACCGGTTTTAACTTGGTATAATGATAGAGCTCATTTTAGTAAAAATGAGTTCATACCGTGAATGATGGAGGGGATAACAATCATCGTTTTAGAAGAAATATTAATGGCAAACGGCTTGACCGTGTTAATGATGTGGTTCCTTTTGTTTTGCAGACGAAAGAACAGAGAGAGCCTTCATGTGGGAGATAAAATATATGATGGAATAGCAATCGTAAATTTAGTGGGTGCATTGTCTGAAACCATTGCTTTTCTCGTAGATGGAAAACAGTTTACTGGCAGCCGGCAGATTAATTATATCTCTAACAGCATATGCTTTATAGGGACAGTCAGTATGGGTATGCTTTGGTGTATGTACGTGGAATTGCGTATCTATCGAAATTATAAAAGAATGGTTCAAAAAGCAGGAGTGGAGATATTTCCCTGGCTGGTAGAAGTAATTATGGTTTTATGTAATCTGTTTGGAACAGGGATTATGTTTAAAATATCCGGGGAGAATGTATACCAGAGAACTGCCGGTGCGCTGGTGGGATATATTTCGCTTGTCATATATTTTGCTTACAGTATCTATCTGGTGTATCATTCCAAAAAACAAGGGGTTAACCTGAATTTTTTCCCGGTGATCTATTTCGTTGGTCCTTGTTTTGCAGGTGTAGTTATCCAGTTCCTTTTTTATGGAATTACATCATCATGGGTGCTGGTTGCGGTCGCATTGATATTTGTGCAGATGCAGTCATACGCAGAGAGTTTGTATATGGATGAGCTTTCCGGATTATACAACCGGAGATATTTTAATGCGGTGCTTGCAGAAAAGAAAATTGCAAGCCAGAAATCCTTATATGGAATCATGATGGATGTAAACGATTTCAAGTGTATTAATGACAATTTAGGTCATAGTACGGGTGATAAGGCTATTTGTACGTTGGGAAATATACTCATCAGATCCATACCGGATGCTGGTATGGCAATCCGGTATGCGGGAGATGAGTTTATTGTGTTGCTGTCAGGTGTTGATACGGAGCGTGTCTTAGCGACAATGGAGGAGATTAACCGTAATCTGTCCCGGTTTAATGAATCCGGGATAGAACCGTTTCATTTAAGTGTTTCCATGGGATACACGGAATTTGGGACAGAAGATGATGCAGAAACTTTTTTAATGCATATGGATGAGAAAATGTATGAGGAAAAACGGAAATATCATATGCGAAAGAAATCAGCCGGTTTGGAAAATAAAGTATAGCATTACGTTCCTGCCATTTGTCCGATAACTGGTTGCAATGGCACAAGAAAAGAAAATATTATAATCATCAAACGAGTAGCAGACTGGTGTAAATCCGGTTTTGCTGCTCGTTTTTATATTTATGGTTATAGGCAGGGATGCTCCAGATTTCAATACAGTAAATAACCGTGTTATGGTTGATGGAGAGGCATTTTTTGTTTTATGAGAAAACCAGTTACCCATATAGATAACTGGTTTTTAAGGGATAATGTTAATGAGTATGTGCGATAGTGGAGTTATCAAGAAGTGTTCGTAAGGCATCCTGAAGGACTTGTGAGCAGTTGATTCCGCGCTTGTCAGCAAGACGAACCATCCAACTTGGAAGAGAAACATTTTTTCGAACGGCGCGAGTATCTGTCTGGGCACGATATTCAATGGTATCTGCGGAAATCAGGGAACAGATTGTGCCGGCATCAACACTTAATTTTTCCTGTGGTGATGGAGGAGCAATCGGTTCGCCTTCATCCTCTGCAACAACAAGCCATGCGCTCATTGCATCGGTAATTTGGTCAATTGCATCAGAAAGACTATTGCCAGTAGTGATGCATCCAGGAAGATCAGGGACTTTTGCGTAGTATCCAGATCCGTCCTCGATAGGTGTAAACAAAGCTGTATAAATATATTTCATAGTAACCCTCCTATTTGGAAGCAGGAAACATATTTAATGCATCCTGCTAATATTGGCTTCCTTGAAGATGTACTTCATGTCGTTTTCATTGAAATCGTGTCGTTTGACAGGTACGGTGCTGTGTGTCTGCGGATTGTAGTAAATGTCGTGATTAGCACCGTGGCGTTTCAATTCATAACCGGAAGCACTGAGTTGTTTAATCGTTTGTTGCCTTGGATTCATTATGTACCTCCTTTAATTATATCATACACAATATTACACAAAAGTCAACTAAAATACACAAAAATACACAAGAAATAAAGTGAATGTGCACTACGGAATTTTCCAAATCAGCCGGAATTGTTTTTACCGGAGGCGGCGGATTGTGCAGAGAGTCATGAAGCAGAGGTTGGGGCGGATTGTGGAGGAGCAGGTCGGACAGTTGAGGATGGTTTGGCAATAATTTTTATTTGATATAATCGAACACATGTTTTATTATATAGGCATATAGGGAGGTAGCAAATGGGAGAAAAGCTAAGCAATGAACTTACGGATAAAGAAAGAGAAATGTATGAGTATATTGTAAAATATATGGAAGAAAATTTAATTTCTCCATCTTTTCAAGAAATCTGTAAAGGAGTAAACACAAAATCAAAGTCATGTGTGGGGAACAATATTTTCAGTTTTGCATACTGATTGTTGCTATTATCAATCTGATCGTAATGATCTTTTCTAACCATAAAAAATAACCGCCCCTACCAAAGACCGGTTATTTTTTAAAACTAACTTTGGCAAACCGCCTACACGGTATTGCGTTTTGTATTTTCATAATACCATTGCGTAATTTTTTGTCAATGATTTAAAGATCTTTGCTGGATACCGGCATAAAATAAGGTTCAGACCATTGTAAAACTCAAATGAATAATGAAGTTTATAATTAGTGTCTGCTTACTCAGCAGGCACTAATTATATTTTATTAAATTGTTTTATTATCTGCGAACAATTTCTAATCGTTCGCGCTGGATAAGTTTTTCATACTGCCTCAATTGAAATACTGTCTACCTGTGCACTTAAATGATTTTAGACACCAGATCCATATCTATTATAGAGTAAGATCAGTATAAGCAAAACGAGTATCACTATATATCTTTTTTTCATTATTATAAATAACTTGAAGCATAGAAATTGGTTTTACTCGAATAAGGTTGAGATGTAATCTTTACAATTCCTACATTTCCAACTCCAACATAAGTATCAAGATTTCCAGAACATTTTAAGGTAATACAGGAGGAAGTACATGTGGTTTTGTTACTTTGTCCAGAAAGTTTATATGTATATATAACAAAGTCAGAATCTACGCTTGCATTAGAAGCACTTGCATTTGTCCAGTGCTTTCCACTATAATATCCAACGGCATTAAATGTAATTGTAGCTGAACCAACCACCAAATCACTACTTAATGTTTTACTATAAGTAGCACGAGTCGATTGTGGTGAAGACGAAATGTCTTCTATATTTATAGTTGAGTCTTTTTCAACTTCTTTTTGATATTTTTTCGCTGAGTCTATTGCTTCTTTCAGTTCTCCAACTGTAACAGTTGCATAGCTAGCTTCTTGGTTTACTTCAAGGTTATTTTCGTCTATGTCCAAATACGATAGGACATCATAAACATTTTCAGTTGTTATAACTGTCTCTTCCGAGAACTGTTTATTGCTTTCGGCTGCAAAAACAGGTATTGGAGCTATAGTTGTATGTACTAGAGCCAACGACATTGATGCTGCAATTACTTTTTTAATAATTTTTTTGACTTTCATTGAAAGACCTCCATCTTTTAAAAAATTTATCACAACTATATATAATATATAGAGATGAACATTATAATTCCCGCAATTTCATTTCATTTATTTTCTTTTTGCGCGTAATCGTTCTATTTCTTTTTATCCGATTATAAATTGATATAACAGCAGGAATATTTGTAAGTATAAAGATAATGATACAATTATGTATCTTATCCTTTATAGACATCTGATTTTCGGAAACGAAACTATATGAGAGTGTCAATAACCCCTGCTTCTCAACGCGTTCAAAACTTTCTGGTTCAAAATTCAGATACACTATAATTAATACGATTGAAAGAACAAGAAAAATAATTGGTGTTAATGATACGGTAGTTGTTCTTCTTTTTTTATTTAAATATGATTCTAAAAAACGTACACAAATAATGGTTAATGCCATTATTATTACGATGAATAAAATTGTAGAAAATTTCATTTATTCTCCTTTTTGCTCTCTGTATTTTTTTATCAATATTTTTGCTGTGTCAAAATCAAGTTGATCATCTATTACCATTTTTTTAATTAATGAAATATAAGCGTCATTTTCTATTTGATCATTCATTTGCATTTTTTGTATAAGTCGATCAAGTCTCAATCGCACGGTAGGATATGTTATATGATACAATTTTGCAACCTCTTTTAAAGAGCCAGATGACATAACAAAATTTTTTATAAATGTGATATCTTCATCACTTAAATTGTATATCCATTCTTGCGCTTTTCGTCTCATTACCAACCCCTTTCTTTAATATTGTTGATATTATCATTTAATAATGCTAAAGTCAACTGCTAATATTATGTTATTTACATCTTTTTATCTTAATAATCATTCGAAACCTCAAACTTGTAAAGATAAGGTTTTCAGATTCGAGGTTACTCTCAACCCCCTTGCTTTTGTTTATATTTCTTCAATCATCAGTTATAAAAAACAGAAGCATTTTAATCAGTTCACCATATCGGTTTCATTTATATTGGAAGCACAAGGTGTAGAGCAGAGATTGTCCGTGTCGGGTGGGTGGAGCAACTAAGAAATTGTTTGGTATTACAGCGGAAGAACTTTTGAAAAAAGCACGGTAAAATGCTGACTTATCAATTGAAAAATAATTATTTTGTATGGAATATCTGCATGGCCCCATAAGTATGCGGCAAATGCGGAGCCGTGACCTTTCTCGACGGGCAGGAAAAATTCCGGCAGGTTGCGCACGTATTACACAATTGCTTGAGATTGGCGTGTGTTGTTGTATCCAGATGCAGGATCAGCGTTGCTGTCTTAAGCGGCCGGAGCATCTGCCCCTCGGTAAGCTGGATGCCATCCGGGGCAAGCCGCCCATAAATCTGTGGGAGCAGGTCAAGGGAATAGGTATCTCCCAGAAAAGATAATTCTGCAAGATACAGGCGGCTCTGACGTTCTATCACATGTGCAAACTCTTCATAAGCCTTTGACAAAAGCATCAGGCTGATGCAGTCCACAATGTAAGCCTCCTGGATCTGTTCATGGTTCAGATATAATTCCGACAGTTCATCCACTCCGTTTCCAAGCGTCACAAACCCATAGGCATAGTGAGGCAGAGAAACCCCGTCTAAATCCTGATCCAGAGAGTAATACGCATAGGATTCAACCAGGGGAAGAAGTGCCGTATAAATTGCCTGAATATGAGGCAGGTCATTCGGAGGGAAATGGAAACGGCTGCAAAATTCGTTCCAGTCACCGGAGGATAATCCGGGAGTAAGTTTACATTTCATGGGATGCATCCTCCTTATCGGAAGCAGCCATAACGGCTGCAATTTCCTGAAAGCGGCCCGTGACCTTATCATAGTTCTTTCGGTGATGGGGAAAGCCACAGTTTATGCAGGATTTGATACCATTTTTTAAATATTCACAGTTTCCACCACAGGATTTCCCGAGTGTATAGAGGGGACAATAACAAAACAGACAGTTAAAGTCCTCCTCCGGGATTCCTTTATGGCATGGAAAATATTCACATTTTTTATTTTGAAAAAACTTATAATATTCGTTCAAAATGGTTTCCTCCAATCAAAGCACAATCATAGCATAATTATATCGGAACAACAAGCGGATCGCAAGAAATGCGAATGACATAAAAATTGCATTTCAGTGGGAAATGATACCTTTTGCCCCTTTTATCATTACAATATTTACATCTTTTTAAGAACGCAGGTATAGTGGCTCAGGCAATTGAGGGTTTGAAGCAAAAAGTTGAAAATTAAATAAAAAATACTTGACTTAAAGTTAACTTTAAGTGGTATATTATGATAGATAAAATCGGAAGGAGAATTTATTATATGTATATCGAAAAGATTAACGGACCGGAAGATGTGAAGAAATTAAATATAGAAGAGATGACAGCTCTCGCAGAAGAAATGCGTCATGCATTATTAAAGAGGGCAAGTATTCACGGCGGGCATTTTGGCCCGAATTTTGGCATGGTAGAGGCAATCATTGCACTGCATTATGTTTTTGAGTCCCCAAAGGACAAAATGGTATTTGATGTTTCCCATCAGACCTATCCGCACAAGATGCTGACCGGTCGAAAAGATGCCTATTTATATGAAGAACATTACGACGACGTGACGGGATACAGCTGTCCGCAGGAAAGTGAACATGACCATTTTACGATCGGACATACCTCTACATCCGTCAGTCTGGCATGTGGTCTGGCAAAGGCAAGGGATCTTCGTGGGGAAAGTGCAAATGTGATCGCAATTATCGGAGACGGTTCTTTAAGCGGAGGAGAAGCCTTAGAAGGAATGGATTTTGCGGCAGAATTAGACAGCAACATGATCATTGTAGTAAATGACAATGATATGTCAATTGCAGAAAACCATGGAGGACTTTATTCAAATCTGAAATTACTCCGCGAGACAAACGGACAGGCAGAGTGCAATTTATTTAAAGCCATGGGACTTGATTATGTCTATGTGGATCATGGAAATGACCTCAGGGAACTGATCGGGGCTTTCAAACAGGTAAAAGACAGTAAGAAACCGGTTGTTGTCCACATTAATACATTAAAGGGAAAAGGTTATAAACCGGCAGAAGAGCATAAGGAAGAATGGCACTGGCATCTTCCATTTGATATTGAGACCGGAAAATCCCATTTTCCAGAAGTGGAAGATTATTCTTCGGTGACCTGTGAATATCTGATTGAAAAGATGAAAAAGGATCCGACAGTTGTTACAATTACATCCGGAACCCCGACGATTCTCGGATTTACGCAGGAGAAAAGGAAACAGGCCGGCCGGCAGTTTGTAGATGTGGGAATCGCGGAGGAGACAGCGGTAGCACTTGCTTCCGGAATTGCCAAAGGTGGCGGAAAGCCGGTATACGGTGTGTATTCCAGCTTTATCCAGAGGACGTATGACCAGATTTCACAGGATCTGTGTATTGACGGGAATCCGGCAACGATTGTTGTGTATACGGGATCGGTATTTGGCATGACGGATGTTACCCATCTGGGACTGCAGGATATTCCGATGCTTTCTAATATTCCGGGACTGGTTTATCTGGCACCGACAACAAAGGAAGAATATCTGTCAATGCTTGACTGGAGTGTGGAGCAGAAGGAAATGCCGGTTGCGATCAAACTTCCGGGCGGAGACATGATTTCGGATGGCAGAGAAGTCACAAAAGACTGGAGCCAGCTCAACACCTATGAGGTAACGGAAAAGGGAAGCAAAATTGCACTGATCGGACTCGGAACATTTTATTCCCTGGCACTGCAGACCGCAGAAATGCTGGAGAAAAAAGGTATTCATGCAACGGTAATCAACCCGTATTATATTACCGGACTGGATGAAGGACTGCTTGAGAAGCTGAAGGCAGACCATGACACGGTAGTTACACTGGAAGATGGCATCCTGAATGGTGGTTTCGGAGAAAAAATCGCAAGATTTTATGGAAGCAGTGATATGAAAGTCTATAATTACGGATTGAAAAAAGAATTCCTTGACCGGTATGATGTAAATGAGGTATTAAAAGAGAATCATCTGACAGCAGAGCAGATTGTAAATGACGTATTATAGAAGGCAGAAATAAACAACAAACCTTGTGAGAATCGACACAATATGGTAAAATATAACATACTAGAGCTTATTTTGCATAGTGGTTAGAATAGCGGGCTCATGGAAGGAGCGGTATCATATGAAGAATAAAGATTCGAAAGCAAGGATGCAGATGATTTTCGGGATACTTTTGTTTGCGTTTATTTTTATGGCAGAGTTGTATGCCATGGTCAATTTCCCGAAAATGTTTATTGTTCTGGCTGTTTTGGCAGCAGCAGATTTGATATGCCTGTATGTTGCAATCAGAGGCGTGATTTTAGTATATGAGACAAAATATGCCCGGAGAGAGGAACAGTATGAGAGTATTTTCAAGTCGGAAAAGGCATCATACCTCATGCTGAAAAAATATTTTGAGGAAATATCGGTGAAGCTTGCATATATGGAAGAGGCATCTAAGATTCCGACAGAGGAAATTGTTAATGCACAGAAGGGAATAGCGAAAGTAATTATCAAGCGGTCCCATGAGAATACCGATGCATTGATGAATTCATACGAACAGCTGATCGACCGGTTTGATACGTTCCAGAAAGGAATGGATGGGTTCGGTACAGTTGCGGGTGCTTATAAGGACGAGATTCTTTCAGTCTGTAAGGATGAAATTTCTTCGGTGCAGAAGGATGGAAAAGAACAGGAACATTCACAGGATAAAGAGATAGCCGCAAAGCTGCAGGAAATCATTATTGCAATGAAAGATATGGAACTGCGCCTGAATCAGACCATTATGAACAGTCAGAAAGTGGTTGTTTCCCAGCCGCAGGTTTCTGTACCTGTGGCAACACCTGTAGAGCCACAGCCGGCACCGCAGAATCATGTGGAAGAAACACCGGTAGAGCCGGAGATCTCACCAGAGCCGGAAGAAAGTATGGAGCCGGAACCGGAGATTTCGCCGGATCTGGAAGAAAACCCGGAACCGGAGATTTTGCCGGATCTGGAAGAAAACCCGGAACCGGAAATTTTGCCGGATCTGGAGGAGAGCCTGGAACCGGAGATTTCGCTGGAGCCGGAAGAAGATATGGAACCGGAGATTTCGCTGGAGCCGGAAGAAGATATGGAACCGGAGATTCTGCCGGATATACCGGAAGAGGAGGATTTAAAGCCGGAGGAAGAGCCTCCGATCATGGCAGCGGATGAGATTATTCCTCCAGATCCGGAAGAAGCCATTGAGGAAGCAGAGGAACTGGTAGAACCGGACCCGATTCCGGAGGAAGCGATTGTTGATGAAGCGGATGATGAGAACCTGCCGGAGGAAGAACTTCCACCGATGCCGGATCTGTCAGATCCAAACCGTTCCATGAGCCCGGATGAGATAGCTGCGCTGTTTGCGAATATGGGCAACGATAACAATGCGGATAAAGTTGAGGAACCTGCCGAGGAAACTGTGGAACCGGAGGATATTCCGGAGCCGATCGAAGAGCCGGAAGCAGTAAAAGAAGCACCGCTTCAGCCGGAAGAACCGGCAGATCCCAATAAGGCATTAAGCCCGGATGAGATAGCTGCCCTGTTTGCAAGTATGGGAACCTGAAAAGAATAAAATAACAGGCAACGGACGCCATCTGTTCCACGTAAAAACGTGTGACAGATGGCGTTTTGCTATAAAAATGCCATAAAATGAAAAAAATAGTTGCATTTCTTTTTCATTGTGTTATACTTAGCTCGTTGCAATTTAATAGTTTAAAGCAGAGTAGACACATGTGCGTTAAGTGCCGGATGAACAGGGAGTTGTCACCCGGACGAAAAGAGAATCTTGCGGTACATGAGTCGCATCCCGCTGCATCCGAAGATAATATTATCTCCAGTTGTAGTACGGTGAGGTCTGCAAAGGAGGTAATTTTTTTATGAAAAAATTCGTTACTTTGTTCACCGATTCTTTCCGTGAATTAAAAGCGGTAAGAACCATCACTACCATGGCAATGCTTGCTGCAGTTGCTGTCATTCTAGGATTTTTCTCCATTGAATATGGGCAGTTTATTCGGATTGGTTTTTCCAGTATTCCAAATGGTATCATTGATTATCTGTTTGGACCGGTGGTTGGAGGAATTTTCCATGGTGCGTTGGATATTATCAAGTATATGATGAAGCCAACCGGACCATTTTGTCCGCAGCTGACACTGGTTGTTATATTGGCCGGAATCCTGTACGGATGCTTTTTTTATAAGAAAAAGCTTACGATCTGGCGTGTGCTGGCAGCTAAATTTGTAGTTATGCTGGTCTGTAACGTGATTCTGACAACACTTTGTCTGAACGTGTTATATGGACAGGCATTTATGGTGATTCTTCCAGCGCGTGCGCTGAAGAACCTGATTATGTGGCCAATTGATTCGGTGATCTTTTTTGCAATCACAAAGGCCTTAGAACAGATTGGACTCTTTCGCATGTTCCAGAAGCCTGTACTTGCAAATTCTGCAAATATGCAGGGGAATTAAAAAATTTAATAAGTTATAGAACAAAAGCCGTCCGCAGAAAGAAAACTGCGGACGGTTTTTTATAAATTTATTTACGGATCGGATGGGTGGCAATATTTTTTAAAATACGGACAGCGGTCTGCATACCTTCCACAGAGATATGTTCATATGGGCCGTGGAAACCGTAACCGCCGGTACCGAGATTTGGACACGGCAAACCCATAAAGGAAAGCCTTGCACCGTCTGTACCGCCACGGATCGGACGGGAGAGCGGTGTCAGACCTTCGGAGGCAATTGCCTGTTTTGCCAGATCCACGATCTCCATTTTATCCTCAATGACAGAGATCATATTCTCATACGAATGTTCGATGTCGAGCGTGACGGTTTCCGGTCCATATTTCTGATTCATGGATTGTGCAAGGTCACGCAGATTCTGCAGACGTTTCTCAAATGTGGTTTTATCATGGTCACGAATGATAAAGGAAAGGGTGGCGGAAGCCACATCTCCGGACATATCGGTCAGATGATAGAATCCTTCCCGGCCGCTGGTGTGTGCCGGCGTTTCCGCTTCCGGAAGCCGGGAAACAATTTCACATCCCACCAGTGCCGCATTGACCATAATGTCTTTTGCTTCGCCCGGATGAACATTTACACCTTTAATATGAAAGATGGCACTTGCGGCATTAAAATTTTCGTAAGCCACTTCGCCTTCGTAATCGCCGTCCACCGTGTATGCATAATCTGCCTGAAAGATAGCAAGGTCAAACAGATCCGCACCTGCACCGACTTCTTCGTCCGGCGTAAACCCGATCCAGACATCCCCGTGTGGTGTACCTTCTGCAATCAGTTCTTCCACGGCTGTCATGATTTCGGCAACACCTGCCTTGTCATCAGCGCCCAGAAGTGTGGTACCGTCTGTAGTGATCAGGGTTCTTCCTTTTAAAGAGGCAAGGGATGGAAAATCACTTACCTTTAAGACATCCTGACTTCCTTTTAATAAGATATCCCCGCCATCATAGTCGGGAATGATCTGAGGTTTGACATCTTTTCCGGAAAAATCCGGGGCAGTATCCATATGAGCGATAAAGCCGATGGATTTACAGTTTTCCATGCCCGGTGTGGCAGGAAGCTTGGCATATACATAGCAGTGATCGGTGAGGAGTATATTGGTAAGACCGAGAGTTTCCAGTTCCTGCTTTAAGGCTTTTGCAAGCGTGAACTCACGCTCACTGCTTGGAATGTCACTGCAGGATTCATCGGAGGTTGTCCAATAGCTGACATATTTTAGTAATCTTTCTTCTACTTTCATGTTAAATTGTTCCTTTCAAATATGCTTTTAAAAAAATTTAAAAAAAATAAAAAAAGTGCTTGCTTTTTTAATACTCCTATTATATAATAATTCTTGTCTTAAGGAAAGACACAAAACAAACAACTTAAAAATGCGCGATTAGCTCAGCTGGCAGAGCACCTGACTCTTAATCAGGGTGTCCAGGGTTCGAACCCCTGATCGCGCACT
>OMGM01000463.1_pt1 | contig 20942 bp, 21 predicted proteins | sample 1645851 | NCBI WGS metagenome assembly OMGM01 (sample SAMEA103958126, study PRJEB25191) | human gut metagenome | reverse complement strand
CCCGTCATCATGGTGGCGACAAACCGCCCGTTGGTGATCTGCACGCTGCGGCCGAACCCATCAGTTGTTGCTGTTCGAGTAGGATGGAAAGGTCTTTTGTTTTGTTTTTTGGTGCTAGAAAAACATTAACAAAAAGACCATTTTTCTTTATTAAAATCAGAATTTAACCAATGAAAAGAGCGCTGTTTTTTTAGCGCTCATGCAAAATTCAGACTAAGCACTGCTGTCCGGAAGGGAAAGCAGACGGATAGTTCTGATTTTAGGCATCGGGGAAGCCGAGTTTCTCTGCTTTTGAATTTTCTGATAGCCCTGATAAATCAAATGCTTGTACAGAGGAATCCGGGTATTTCGAACCAAGGCTGAAACCCTCGTCAGAGTATTCAGGACGGCGCGCATACCGCCTTCGGGATAATGCCGCACGTAATCTTTGCTGGTATCCTTCTCGGACAACGAATCCTTTGCGTAAGGAACTTTTGTTTTTATGTCGGAACACGATCAGGTACGTATTGAACCGCCGGACTTTGATGTGAGCCGTACGCTCACGGAAATTGCCGATGTGATTGAGAGCCGCAAGGGAGCCGATCCCGATAAGAGCTATGTGGCCAAGCTTTTTTTCAAGGCGCCTGACGGCATTTTGAAAAAGATCGGGGAGGAGTCCTGCGAAGTGGTGATGGCGGCTAAGGATAAGAGCCCCAAAGACATCATTTACGAGACGGCCGACCTGTGGTTTCACACACTCGTGATGCTTTCGCACTACGGGCTGCGGCCTGAGACGGTTCTCGCGGAACTTCACCGCCGCGAGGGTCTAAGCGGCCTTGAGGAAAAGCGCCGCAGAAACCAGACACAAACTACTGTTGAGAAATAACCCGGGAGAGAAAGCATGCATCAGCTCGATGACTGTATTTTCTGCAAAATTTCACGCGGCGATATTCCCGCCGGCAAGATTTACGAAGACGATGACGTCGTCGCCTTCAATGACATTCACCCCAAGGCCCCCGTGCATTTTCTGATCATTCCCAAAAAGCACATTCAGTCTTTGGCCGACGCCGCTCCCGAAGATGCGGCATTGTTGGGTAAAATGATCAATCTTGTGCCGGTTCTTGCAAAAAAGGCCGGCTGCAAAAACGGTTTCAGAACGGTGATCAACACCGGCCGCGACGGCGGTCAGGAAGTTCCTCACCTGCATATTCATGTCTTGGGCGGACCTCAGCCCTGGGATAAGTAAATCGATTCAGCGGCTTAAAGCCAAGGAGTAAAAAAATGGGTTCCCTTTCTATCTGGCACTGGCTCATCGTTCTGGCGATTGTTGTGCTCGTTTTCGGTACCGGCAAGCTCAAGAACATGGGTAAGGACCTGGGCGGCGCCATCAAGGGCTTTAAGGAAGGCATGAACGAAGGCGACAAGGGCGCCGCGGCAAAGACCGCCGAAGCCCCCAAGCAGGTCGCTGAAGAAAAGACCGAAGCCGCCAAGACCGCCGCTGCTGACGTGGTCGAAGGCAAGGCCACCGAAAAGAAAGACGCTTGATTCTTTCTTCGGTCTGATACTGATGTAAGCGGGATGCTGCCGGAACGTGTTTTTCGGCAGGCATCCCCTTTTCGCGTGTTTGTAAGCCTACGGAAACATCCAAATGTTTGATTTCGGTTTTTCAGAGCTTGTCGTGATCGGCGCTGTGGCGCTTGTCGTGCTCGGCCCGGAAAAACTGCCCGTCGTGGCGCGCACCGCCGGCGAGTGGATCGGCAAGGCGCAGCGCATGGTGGCGCAGGTCAAAGGTGATATTGAGCGCGAGGCCGAACTGGCTGAACTCAAAAAGATTCAGGAAGAAGCCAAAAGCGCCGCAGACAACCTCACCAAGACCATTAAGGGTGAAACCGACAGCCTGCAGTCGGAAGTCAAGCAGCTTGAAAATGACGTTAAGGGCGTGGAAAACGACATCAACGCTTCCGCCAAGGACGTCGCCGACAGCTATAAGGAACTCACCGAAAACACGACGGGCGCCGTTGAAAGCGATCCTGAGCCCAAGTACAAGGAAGTGCCGGCCGTTGACAATACGGCCAGTGCCACGGATGACTTTTACAGCTGGTACGGGGAAGATCCGTCCGCCAACGACACCTCGCACGTCTTTGAGAAGCGCTATAAGGCGGGGCCGAGCATTGACGAACTCGCCGAGCAGATCGAAAAACTCAAGGCTGAGCTCGGCGACCGCTCACCTCAGTTGGGCGGCAACAACCGCCGTTTTGCGTCCCGTGCCCGTTCCAACCGGGTCCGTATTTACCGTTGATGACTGAGCACTATGGCTGACATCAAAAACGAACCTGAACAGCTTGAGGCGCCGGACGATCCGGCCAACGAGCAGCCGCTTGTCTCGCACCTCATTGAACTGAGAAACCGCATCGTCAAGGCGGCGATTTCGATTCTGATCGTCTTTGCGTGCATGTCGCCCTTCATGAAGCAGATCTTTGACTACCTGTCGAGACCTCTGATGGTGGCGCTGCCGCAGGGCGTAAAACTTCTTGCCACGGGCGTTGTGGCGCCCTTTATGGTGCCCTTAAAGGTCACGCTTTTTGCGGCCTTTGTGGTGGCTCTGCCTTATGTGCTCTATCAGCTCTGGGCCTATATTGCGCCTGCGCTTTACCGCAGGGAAAAGCGCCTGGCGCTGCCGGTGATTATCTCAAGCGTTGTGATGTTTGCCGTCGGCATGGCCTACTGCTACTTCATCGTCTTCGGGATGGTCTTTAAGTTCATTGCCGGGTTTTCGCCGGATTCCGTGAACTTTGCGCCTGACATTGACAGCTACTTCAGCTTCGTGCTCACGATGTTTTTTGCTTTCGGCATTACCTTTGAAGTGCCGATACTTGTGGTGGTGTTAAACCGCGTGGGCGTGGCTTCCTATGAAAAGCTCGTTAAAGCCCGGCCCTTCATCATTGTGGGCGCTTTCGTGCTGGCGGCGATCTTTACGCCGCCCGATGTGCTCTCGCAGCTGCTGCTTGCGATTCCTCTTGTTGTTCTCTTTGAAGTGGGGCTTCTCTGCGTGCGTATGTTCGGGCGCAGGGACGAGGGAAACGACGATGACGACGAGGAAGAAAGCTGACGCTTCTCTTTGAAGCGAAACGAACCGGCAGGACGCGCACTGTGTTTTGCCGGTTTTTTTGCGTCCGGCGGGACGTTTTCTTTGCCGGGGAGAAGGGGCGGAAAAGACGAAAGCCTGACAACCGTGAGATTGTCAGGCTTTCTGAATTGTGGTGGGAGCGCAGAGACTCGAACTCTGGACCGACGGATTAAGAGTCCGCTGCTCTACCAACTGAGCTACGCTCCCGATCGATTAATTGTTGGTGGGTCGTGCGAGATTCGAACTCACGACCAACGGATTAAAAGTCCGCTGCTCTACCGACTGAGCTAACGACCCCCAGAACCTGGCGATCAGTCCAGTTCGCAGAGGAACAATCAACCGAGGACGCGAATTAAACACGAGTTTTTTTCTCTTGTCAAATTTTTTTGCGGGAAAGAGCGCCCGGAGCAGAGGATCAATAGAGAGAATTTTTCAAATTTTTGTTAACAGTGTCTCAATGTTTAGGGTTAACTCTAACAAAAATGACTCGGATTTTCTCGCTTTTCTCATTTTCTTCAGGCAAGATTCCGATTAAGCAGATGACGGATGTTTGTTCTGATCCCTTTTAAATAAAGGAATAAACAATCTGAATATTCTAAAAGTAGCAATGGATGATCTTCTGATTCAGCTGCTTTCGGAGTGGAAAACTGCAAAATAGTTTATTTCTATTATATATTTTCAGAGAAAAGAGTTGCATCATGGCTGCTGACAAGAAAAAGGACAAGGAACTGCCGAAGGTTGAGCGCATCAGCGACAAGGAAGAACGCAAGAAGGCGCTGGCCGCCGCCGTCTCCTTCATTGAAAAGGAGTTCGGCAAGGGCTCCATCATGCGTATGTCCGGCACTGAAAAGGTCGAAGACGTTGATGTGGTGAGTACGGGCTCCCTGGGCCTTGATATCGCGCTCGGCGTGGGCGGACTTCCCCGCGGCCGTGTGGTTGAAATCTACGGGCCTGAAAGTTCCGGTAAGACGACGCTTACGCTGCACGTCATTGCCGAGATGCAGAAAATCGGCGGCACCTGCGCCTTTATCGATGCCGAACATGCGCTTGACGCGCAGTACGCCGCCAAGCTCGGAGTGAATCTTGATGAGCTTTACATGTCGCAGCCCGATACCGGTGAACAAGCACTGGAAATCACAGATGCGCTCGTGCGTTCGGGTTCCGTTGACCTCATCGTCATTGACTCGGTGGCGGCTTTAACGCCGAGAAGCGAAATCGAAGGCGATATGGGTGAAGCGCTTCCCGGCCTGCAGGCCCGTCTGATGAGTCAGGCTCTGCGTAAGCTCACCGCTTCGATCACGAAGACAAAGACCCTTGTGATCTTCATTAACCAGATCCGTATGAAGATCGGCGTCACTTACGGCAGCCCCGAAGTCACGACGGGCGGCAATGCCCTGAAGTTCTACAGCTCCGTGCGTATCGATATCCGCCGCAAGAACGCGCTGAAAAAGGGCGAAGAAGTCTACGGTTCCGAAACCCGCGTGAAGGTTGTGAAAAATAAGGTGGCGCCTCCCTTTAAGGAAGCCGGTTTTGACATCCTTTACGGGGAAGGCATCTCCTACGAAGGCGAACTCCTTGACATCGGTTCGGACCTTAACGTCGTCGATAAGAGCGGCGCCTGGTACAGCTACGAAGGCACCCGTATCGGTCAGGGTAAGGACAACGCCCGCAACTACCTTAAGGAACATCCGGAGATGGCCCTTGAGATTGAAAACAAGATCCGTGCGTTAAAGGGCATGAAAAATAAGACGGTGTCTCTGGACGCCAAGCCCGCTCCGGCCGTCGAAGCTGAGGCAGCCAAGGCCGACAAGCCCGCCAAGAAGGCGGAAGCGAAGGACCCGGTCCCTGCTAAGGCCAAGACCGTCGATCCGGTTGCCGAAACCGTGATTGATCCGGCAGAACTTTACGAGTAAGCGAAGTTGCCCGGACGTGAGAAAAAGCCCCGCTCGCTCATGATGCGGGGCATTGATGCCCTCTCCAGACGTGAGTACAGCCGGTTGGAGCTTTACCGTAAGCTCATGCGTACCCTCTCAGAAGGGGAGACCGCAGACGACGTGATTGCGGTTTTGGACGACCTGCAGGCAAAGGGCTACCTCTCCGACGAACGTTACGCTGAGGGGCGGGTACGCGTAAGAAGCATGCGCTACGGCAACCGCCGTGTGGCGCAGGAGCTGCGGCAGCAGGGGGTGGATGCCGACGCAATCACAGCCGCCATGGAGCAGACCGAACCCGAAATCGATAGGGCGCGCGCCGTCTGGCAGCGTAAGTTCGGCGAGGCGCCTGCCGACTACAAGGAAAAAGCACGGCAGATCCGGTTTCTGGCGGCCCGCGGCTTTTCCTTTGACGTGATTTCCAAAATTCTCTCGGAAGCCTGCAGCAGCGCCGACGAGGATGATTTTTCCTAAAGGCCGCGGCCGGAAGGGAATTTCTAAGTCTGATTGCTGAGGCACTGGGCGCGGAAAGTCTGCACAATTAACCCCCCCCGTTTCGATTTGACTGATGCGGCCTGAGCGGCCGACACCGCAAAATGAAAATTCACGAATATCAGGCAAAAGAGCTTCTGAAGGCCGCGGACCTTGCGGTGCTCGCCGGACTTCCTGCCTTCAGTGCAGCCCAGGCTAAAGAAGCCGCAGAGCGTCTTGCCGGTCCCGTTTATGCCGTCAAGGCGCAGATTCATGCGGGCGGCCGCGGCAAAGCGGGCGGCGTCAAAATCGCGCACTCCGCGGACGAAGTGGAAACACTGGCGGCCGGCATGCTCGGTAAATGCCTTGTCACCAAACAGACCGGCCCCGAAGGTCAGACGGTCTCCCGGCTTTACATTGAGTCGGGCGCAGAGATTGCCCGTGAGCTTTATGCCTCGGTTTTGGTTGACAGAGCCGCGCAAAAGCTCTGCCTCATTGCCTGCGCTTCGGGCGGTATGGATATTGAAGAGGTGGCGCAGAAGGCCCCTGATGCCGTCAAGCGCCTTCTTATTGACCCCGTAAAGGGCGCTGAGCCCGGCGCCTTTCTTGAAGTTGCCCGCGCGGTGGGGCTTGAAGGCAAGACGGCCGAACTCGCTGCTGCGTACTTTGAGGGACTGTGCCGGCTTTTTGAAGACAAGGACGCCTCACTCATTGAAATCAATCCGCTGGCGGTCCTGGCTGACGGCACGGTCTGCGCCTTGGACGCCAAGATGATTTTTGACGACAACGCGCTTTTCCGGCATCCGGACATTGCAGCGTTGCGTGACGTCACACAGGAAGACCCGACCGAAGTGAAGGCCCAGGAAAGTCATCTGAGCTTTGTGAACCTTGACGGCAACATTGCCTGTATGGTGAACGGTGCGGGGCTTGCGATGGCCACCATGGACTCCATCAAGCTTTACGGCGGCGAGCCCGCGAATTTTCTTGACGTCGGGGGGAGCGCCGATGCCGAGCGCGTCAAAACCGCGTTTGAGCTGATGCTGGCCAATCCGAAGGTAAAAGCGGTTCTCGTGAATATCTTCGGGGGCATCATGCACTGCGACACGATTGCCCAAGGGGTGACCGAAGCCTGCCGCGCGGTGCAGCTTAAGGTCCCGCTGGTGGTGCGCATGCACGGCACCAATGAAGAGCTCGGCTGCAGAATTCTCGCCGAAAGCGGCCTGCCCGTGATTACGGCGGTCACCATGGCCGAGGCCGCGGAAAAAGCCGTTGCCTGTGCGGCCGGCAAACCCGTCAACAGTTCGGAGGCGTCATGAGTATTTTGGTTAACGGCGCCACGCGCGTCATCACCCAGGGCATTACCGGTAAGACGGCAGCTTTTCATACGAGAGCCTGCCGGGAATACGCCAATGCCGCCAACTTTGTCGCTGGCGTCAATCCCCGTAAGGCCGGACAGCTTTTTGACGATATTCCGATTTATGCGACGGTGGCGGAAGCCAAAGAGGCAACCGGCGCGGACGCGTCCGTCATCTACGTGCCGCCCGTGTTTGCCGCGGACGCAATTCTTGAAGCGGTGAAGGCGGAACTGCGTTTTGTGGTCTGCATCACCGAAGGCATCCCCGTGATGGATATGCTGCGCGTGAAAAATACCATGCGCGACATGGGAAGCCATACGCTGCTTCTGGGACCCAACTGCCCCGGGATCATTACGCCTGATGAGATGAAGATCGGCATCATGCCGGGACACATCTGCAGGAAGGGCCGCATCGGCGTGGTCTCGCGCTCCGGCACCCTTACCTACGAAGCGGTGGCGCAGTTGACGGCCCTGGGGCTCGGGCAGTCCACTGCCGTCGGTATCGGCGGGGATCCTGTGAACGGACTAAAGCATATTGACGTTTTGAAGCTCTTTAACGAAGATCCCGATACGGACGCCGTGGTGATGATCGGTGAGATCGGGGGCGAAGACGAAGAAATTGCCGCGCGCTGGGCCCGGGACAATATGGTTAAACCCGTGGTGGGCTTTATCGCGGGACTGACGGCTCCTGAAGGGCGTCGTATGGGTCACGCCGGCGCCATCATCGCCGCGGGGCGCGGCACGGCCGAAGAGAAACTCTCGGTGATGAACGCCTGCGGCATCCGTACCACGCGGGATCCGGCCGCTATCGGTGAGCTTCTTGCATCGGTTTTGTAAATTTATTGTCATGCAGCGGTGCCATAATGCACCGCTTATTTTTTGAGACAGTTTTGGGGGCGTAAAAAGTGGAGTGGTTTTGGGATCTTCTGGTCAACCTGCACTGGGGTGCGGTGGGCCAGATCATCATGATTGATATTCTTCTAGGCGGCGACAACGCCGTCGTGATTGCGCTTGCGTGCCGCAACCTGCCGCACGAACAGCGCTTTAAGGGCGTTTTCTGGGGTACCGCCGGCGCCATCATCCTGCGCGTGATTCTCATCACGTTTGCCGTGCTGCTGCTGGATCTGCCGTTCCTGAAAGTTGTGGGCGGGGCGCTTTTGTTGTGGATCGGCGTGAAGCTTGTGCTGCCTGAGCCTGAGGATTCGCATGAAAACATTGCCGGATCTTCCAAGCTCCTCGGTGCGATCAAGACCATCATCGTTGCGGACTTTGTGATGAGTCTGGATAACGTGATCGCCATCGCGGGCGCTGCGCAGCAGGCGCATGAAGACCATCAGACACTGCTCGTGATCTTCGGCCTTGTGGTTTCCGTGCCCTTTATTGTGTTCGGTAGCCAGGTGATTCTGCGCCTGATTGACCGCTTCCCGGTGATTGTGTGGTTCGGCGGCGGTCTTCTCGGGTGGATCGCGGGCGGCATGTTCACAAGCGACGGTTTCCTTGTGAAGTACTGGCCGACGCTGCCTGAATGGCATTACCTCGGCGCCGCTGTCGGTGCAGCGATCGTGGTGGTTGTGGGCGCGATCTGCGTGCAGCGCGCAAAGGCCAGGGCCAAATTAAAGCCCGCGGCAGGCGTTGTGGTGAAAAAGCCGTAATGCACGTTAAGCGGTAAGAAAAAGGCCGGGATATCAAAAGCAGATACCCGGCCTTTTTGCTGCCCGTATCCTGTCTTTGAGCGAGCGCTCAGGCGCGGGTGCTCCGCGATTGCCGAAAGTTCGGTAGCCTTGCGGTATCGGCCGAGGTTCTCGGGAGAAAAGATGGACAGTGTGTTTCTTGTCCTGCCGGACTTTCTGATCATTTTGCAGGGAGCTGTTCTGGCGGCCTCCCCCTGGTTTCCTGCGGCTTCTTGCCGTGTCCGGACGGCCTCGTACATCGGTCATTAAAACCGTTCTTAAAAATCCCCTTATCATCGCAACGCTTTTGGGTCTTGCCGTGAATTGTGCGGGTCTGAAACTGCCCGTGCTCGCGGAGACTTTTTTACAACACCTCGGGAGCGCTTCACTTGCGATGGGTTTGCTTTGCATCGGTGCGGGCCTGCAGTGGAAGGTCTTTAAGGAAGAGCTTTCGCTGATGGCGGCTTCGTCCGTGCAGCGGCTTGTTGCCGTACCGCTGGTGGGTTGGGCAACGGCGTCCGTCTTTGGCCTGGGGGCGGTCGAAAGCGGTGTGCTCATTCTCTTTGCGGCGCTTCCGACGGCCCAGTCCTGTTACGTCATGACGGCGTCGATGCGGGGAAATGCCGCGGCGGTGGCAAACGTCACCACTGCCCAGACGTTGGTTTCGATGGTGACGCTTTCTGTCTGGTGCGCATTTGTTCTTGCGCCGCTGGCCGGAAAAGTCTGACTACCCGAGAATGAGCGCTGCGGCTTCGGTGAGCGATCGGGCCGTATCGGTGGCTTCGGGGACGGTATCGGGCATGGCTTTGCCGTCGGTACCGACCAAAATCCGGTGGGGGATCCCGGCGGCTTTGGCGGCCTGCATGTCGCCTTGTTTGTCACCGACCATCACGCTTTGCGTGAGATCGATACCGAGTGTTTCGGCAGCCTCAAGGATCATCCCGGGCGCGGGTTTGCGGCAGTTGCAGCGGCAGCGGTATTCGGGGACGGCAGCGTCCGGGTGGTGCGGACAAAAACGGACGTCCGCCAAGGGTGCTCCCGCCTTTTCAAAGACATCCTTCATCCAGCCCGTAAGCCGCCTGAAATCCGCCTCGGTGTAGTAGCCGCGGCCGATGCCGGACTGGTTGGTGACCACCACTAGAAGCCAGCCCGCAGCGTAAAGGGCTTTAGCGGCTTCAAGCACGCCGTCCACAAACCGGAAGTCTTCGATCCGGGAGCAGTAGGCGGTGTCGACGTTGATGACACCGTCTCTGTCTAAGAAAACCGCGCGGCGCAAATTACCGGTTGCCATCGGGATAGGTCTTGGCGAGGTAATTCATGTATTCGGCCGTACCTTCCTGGACGCTGCGGAACTTGACGTTGCAGCCGGCGTTTCGCAGTGCCGAAAGATCAGCCTGCGTGTAGGCCTGATATTTTCCCTTGAGCGCTTCGGGGAAGGGGATGTATTCGATAAGGCCCGCAGACACCGCTTCTTCAAGTGTGCGGTTTACGCCCGTGAGGGAATTCACGACGGTAAGGGCAATGTCGTTAAAGGGCTGCGCACGGCCTGTGCCGCAGTTAAAGATGCCGGAAACGCCCGCGGTGAGGAAGTACCGCACGACGCTGACGACATCCTCCACATACACGAAGTCGCGCATCTGGCAGCCGTTGCCGTAACCGAGGCACCCTTCAAAGAGCTTCACCTTTCCGTCCTTTTTGAACTGGAAATACTGGTGAAACGCGACGGAGGCCATGCGGCCCTTGTGCTGCTCGTGCGGGCCGTAGACATTGAAAAAGCGCAGGTTCACGGTGGGGGCGGAGAGGTTTGCCATGCGGGCTCGGAGCACCTGGTCAAACAGGAACTTCGAGTAGCCGTAGCAGTTCAGGGGCCCCTCGTTTTTGAGGTCTTCGGTAAAGACGGTGCTTGCGCCGTAGGTGGCGGCCGAACTTGCGTTTACAAAGGGGATCTTGAGCTTCTGGGCCCAGGCAAAAAGGTCAAGCGTATAGCGGTAGTTGTTCTCCATGATGTAGCGTCCGTCCGTTTCCATCGTGTCGGAACAGGCGCCCATGTGAACCACGGCCTCTGGAATCGGGGCCGTGCCCTTGCGCACGCGTTCAATAAAGTCGTTTTTATCGAAGTAGTCCGTGATGTGTCCCTGTGCGAGGTTTAAAAACTTCTCGGCACGGGTGAGGTTGTCCACGGCAATGATGTCGTTAAAGCCCGCTTTGTTTAAGGCAAGCACACAGTTGCAGCCGATAAAACCCGCGGCTCCGGTCACAAGAATCGACATTTAATGATCCTGACAGAAAAGTTCTTCAAAACTCACAGAAGCCGTGCCGAGTTTTCCGACAACGATGCCTCCGGCTCTGTTGGCAATGCGCACGGCTTCTTCTTCACTGAGCCCTGCGGCAAGCGTGGCGGCGGTGACGGCAATCACGGTGTCACCGGCGCCTGAAACATCAAACACTTCACGCGCCTGTGCGGGTACGGTGAGAGCACCCGCATCGGTAAATAAGGTCATGCCTTCTTCGCTGCGCGTTAAAAGAAGCGCCTTGAGGGCAAGCTCCTTTCTTAAGTTCTGCGCCTTGGTGTGCAGTTCTTCTTCGGTTTTCCACTGGCCGATCACCTGCGCGAGTTCTGAGCGGTTCGGGGTGATGACGGTGGCGCCGTGATAGCGGCTGTAGTCGTCGCCCTTCGGGTCAACAAGCACCGGAATGCAGCATTCGCGGGCCGTTGCAATGATGCGGCGGATATGTTCGAGCCCGCCTTTGCCGTAGTCCGAGAGCACAAGTGCGTCGTAACCGGCAATCTTGGCGGAAAATTCTTCGGTGAGTGCGGCAAGCACTTCGCCGGCGGGGTGGTCTTCAAAGTCCACGCGCACAAGTTGCTGGCGCCGTGCGAGCACCCTGAGTTTCACGGTGGTGCGCACTGAGGTGTCTTCCTGCAGCAAGCCTTCAATACCGGCTTTATCGAGAAGGTCACGCAGGGCGTGCCCGGCATCGTCGCGCCCGATCACGCTCATCAGAGACACGCGGGCTCCGAGGCAGGCGATGTTTAGCGCCACGTTGGCCGCTCCCCCGAGCCGGTTTTCCTCTTTGACGATACGCACTACGGGAACGGGCGCTTCGGGGGAAATGCGGTTGGTGTCGCCGAACCAGTAGCGGTCAAGCATTGAGTCGCCGACCACTAAAAGGCGTTTGGCGGAGAGTTCTTCTTTTGTAATCATTCGCAGATCTTTCGCGGCATAAGGGAGGTGCCGCTCGATTTTGCTGATTTTAGCCGAGGCAACGTGGGAAAACGGCGGCTTTCTGCGCATTTTGTCCGCGGCCGCTGCGCAATCTGCAAAACAGTGTTTCCGCGGAAACGGCGGGTAACGAATAGGGCGGCGGGCTCAGGGAAGTACCCTGATAAACTTTCAGGTTATCTGCAACACGTTCCCGGCGGCTGTTTTTGCCCTGCCTGGACCACAAATCCGTCTTTGTCATGCCCGATATGCTTCAGCATCCTTTCCTTCGCGACACCCTGGCCGGCCGGTGCGTCAAAACCGCCTGCGGCATCACACTGGACATCGGAAGGCAGCGCCTCACGGGACGGGACTTAAAGGGGCTTCTCGACCTTGCCGAAGAAAAAGGGGTTCTTGCCGCCAACGCCGCGATGCGAAGCGGCGAAATCGTGAATCCGAGCGAAAACCGTCCGGCACTGCATACGGCTTTAAGAGACCCCTCGGTCTCGGCGCCTTTTCACACCGAAGTGATGAAGGCGTTAAACCAGGTCTGCCGCTTTGCCGAAGACGTCAGAAGCGGTCTTTTCTGCGGCTGCCGCGGTGACGCGATCACCGACGTGATCAACGTCGGTATCGGGGGCTCGGAAATGGGGCCGCGCGCCGTTTACCACGCGCTGCGCTATGTGCAGCCTTCAATCCGCCTGCACTTTATGAGTTCAGCTGACGGCGTGCTTTTTGACCGGGTCGTGAGCGGCTTAAACCCCTTTAAGACGCTCGTCGTTGTTTCTTCCAAAAGTTTCAGAACGCGTGAGACGGCGGTTAACGCCGCGGCGCTGGATCAGTGGCTTCTGGACGCAGGTATTTCCGGCAAGGACAGAACGCGCCATATGGTTGTCGTGTCCGCCAATTCCAAGGCCCCGCAGTCGATGAACCTGCCCGAAGAAAACTTCTTCCCGATCTGGGACTGGGTGGGCGGGCGCTTTTCCGTCTGGAGTGCCGTGGGACTGCCCTGCGCGATTGCCCTGGGGCCGGAGGTTTTCCGGCAGCTTCTCGCGGGCGCTCACGCCATGGACGAACACGTCGCGGACACCCCGGCCGAAGACAATATGGCGCTTTTAATGGCCCTGATGACCTACTACAACGCCGTCACGCAGGCTATTCCCACGCACTGCTTCCTTCCCTACGACGAAAGGCTGCGGGTGCTTGTTTCCTGGATTCAGCAGCTTGAGATGGAAAGCCTCGGCAAGAACCGGGCGCCTGACGGCAGCCGCATTAAAGGCCGTACGGGGCAGGGTATCTGGGGCGGTCACGGCAACGAGTCGCAGCACTCCTTCTATCAGTGGCTGCGCGAGGGGACGTCGTGCTCTTCGATTGATCTGTGCTGGTGCGAGAAGCCCGGGCACCGTCATGCGGATCTGCACCGCGTGCTGATCGCAAACGCCAAGGCCCAGGCCGAAGCGCTTGTGACGCGCGATCCGGAAGAACCGTACTTTAATGCCGTGAGCACCCTCGCCGTGGACGAATTAAACGCCGGGCGCCTGGGCGCTCTGATGGCGCTTTACGAACACAAGACCACAATGCTCGGTACACTCTTCGGCATCAATCCCTTTGATCAGCCGGGGGTGGAGCTCGGTAAGAAACTGAGCCGCTCGGCTGAAGCCGACATTCTCTGATGACAGTAAAAAAGATTCTAGTGATCCGCTCAAGCTCCATGGGCGACGTGATTCACGCGCTCCCGGCAGCCTTTGACATCAAACAGGCGCTGCCCGAGGCGCAGCTTGACTGGGTGATTGAGGAAAGTTTCCGGGACGTCACCGACTTAAGTCCCTTTATCGACAACACGATTGTCACGGCCTTCAGGCGCTGGAGAAAGCATCCGCTTTCTGCGGTCACCCGCAGGGAGGTGTCGGATCTCAGACACCTTCTCAGAGAAAATCACTACGACATCGTGATTGACCTGCAGGGACTGATCCGAACGGCGCTTATTGCCCGCTGGTGCGGCGTGAAGTCCGTGGGGTACTCCAAAAACACGATCCGTGAGCCTCTGGCAAGCTACTTTTATTCCGAAACCGAAGAGGTGCCGGAAAGCCTCACGCCCGTTCGGCGCTACCGCGTGATGGCGGCCCGGTGCCTCGGTTACACGATTGATGAGGAACACCCTCAGTTCGGCCTTAAGGCCAAGCCCCTGACAGAAGCCCCCTGCGCGGAACCCTTTGCGGTTCTTGCGGTCAACACAAGCCGCGAGGAAAAGCTCTGGGCGCGCGAGCGGTGGGCGGAGGCTGCCGATGCGCTCGTTAAAAGCGGCATCACACCTCTTTTTGTCTGGGGTAACCAGAAAGAAAAAAGCCGCGTGGAAGACATTGCCGCGCAGGTGCGCGGAGCCGTTGTGGCGCCTCATATGCGGATTCCCGAAATTGCCTCCGTCATGAAGGACTCAGTGGGTGTGATCGGCGTGGATACGGGGCTTTCGCACCTCGCAGCCGCGCTTGCCGTGCCGGCCGTGGGCATCATTGTCGGCACCTCGGCGCAACTTTTCTCGCTTGTGAGCGAAGGTAAAGCCGTGACGGTGGGTGATAAGGGGGTTGTTCCGGGCGTGAGCGAAGTGCTTGACGCCTTTGCCGCCGTTACCGGCCGAAAGGTCGCGGTATGACGCTCGTGACGCCGCGCATCTACGGCTTGCTCACGTCGCTTTGCGTGCCGCTGGCAAAGCTCTACCTGAAAAAACGTGCCAAAAAGCAGCCCGACTATCTGCTTAACTGGGATGAGCGTTTTGCCCGAAAGCCTTTTCCCTCCCCCGTAAAGCCCCGCCTTTGGGTGCATGCGGTCAGTGTCGGTGAAACCAATGCGGCGGCGCCCCTGATTGAAGAACTCGTCAAGCGCTTCGGGGATATTGAAGTGCTTCTTACCTGCATGACGCCGACGGGGCGGGATGCCGGCCTGAAACTTGCCAAACGCTTTGCCGGGCGCGTCACGCAGTGTTATCTCCCGTACGACGTGCCTGCGTATGCCCGGCGGTTTTTGGATGAGACGCGTCCGCGGCTTGCGGTTTTCATGGAAACCGAGGTCTGGCCCAATATGCTCGCCGAAATTCACCGCCGCGGGATTCCTGTGGTGCTGGCGAACGCCCGTGAGTCGGAAAAAAGCCTGAAAAAGGCGCTTCAGTTTGAGGCCGTCATGCGTCCGGCCTTTGCCGCGTTTGATGCAGTGCTTGCGCAAAGTAAAGCCGATGCGGCGCGCTTTGAGGCGCTCGGCGCCAAAAACATCACGGTCTGCGGTTCGCTTAAGTTTGAGGTGCGTGAGGATCCTGGACAGACGCGTCTTGCGCGGGACTTTAAGGCAAAAGCCGGCCGGCCCGTTGTTCTGATAGCGAGCACCCGCGAAGGCGAAGAAGCGATGTTTGCGCCGCTTTTAAGGTGTTTTGCCGGCAAGGCCACAGTGCTTTTGGTGCCGCGCCATCCGCAGCGCTTTAACGAAGTGGCGCAGCTTTTGGAGGCCGCAGGGCTTGACGTTGTCCGCCGCAGCGCTTGCCCGTCGCTTGAGGCGCTTGACGCCCGGCACGATGTGATTCTGGGCGACAGCATGGGGGAGATGAGTTTTTACTGCGCGGCTGCGGACGTGTGCCTCATGGGCGGCAGTTTCGGCAACACGGGCTGTCAGAACCTTATTGAACCGGCTGCGGCCGGTTCCCCTGTGATTCTTGGCCCCTCAACCTATAACTTCGCGCAGATTGCCGCGGATGCGCTGCGTATGGGCGCGGCTTTTGCCGTAAAGGATGCCCGAGAGGGCATCACCCGGGCCCTGGAACTTGTGGACAATGCCGCACTGCGCAGTCTGGCTTCGCAAAGGGCGCTCACCTTTGCCAAGACCTACACGGGTGCCGTGGGCAAGATGGCTGATAAGGCGGAGGAGCTGTGGAAAAAGAGTGCGTAAAAAAGGGCGCCGTCAAGAACTGCCTTTCCATTGCCGGCGTTGATCCCTCGGGCGGCGCCGGGGTTTTGGCCGACATTAAGGCAATGAGCGCCTGCGGCGTTTACGCCATGGGCGTGGTGACGGCGCTCACTGCTCAGAATACGCGGGGCGTGACGGGCGTGATGCCCGTGCCCGCGGACTTTGTGGGTAAAGAGCTTGAGGCCGTTTTTACCGATGTGCCGCCTGCGGCCGTCAAGATCGGGATGCTGAACGACGCGGCGGTGATCGGGGTTGTCGCCGAGGCGCTTCGCCGCTATAAACCCCGCTGGGTGGTGCTCGATCCGGTGATGGTCGCAAAAAGCGGGGACCGCCTTTTGCGCGAAGACGCGCTTGAGGCGCTTAAAACCGAGCTTTTGCCTTTAGCCGACATCGTGACGCCGAATCTGCCCGAAGCCGGCGACCTTTTGGGGCGCACGGTTGAAACGAAAGACGCAATGGCTGAGGCAGCAGAAGCGCTTTCAGCGATGATGAAGGCCGGCGGCGCCGTTCTTTTAAAGGGCGGGCACCTCGAGGCCTCAAGCGCTGCAAGCGACCTCTTTTATTCGCGCGGGGAAACGTTTTGGATTGAAGCGCCGCGCACGGCCACAAAAAATACGCACGGCACGGGCTGTACGCTCTCTTCAGCCCTGGCGGCGTTTCTTGCGCGCACGGACGATGCGACCGAAGCCGTACGCCTGGCAAAAGCCTATATCGCGGAGGCGATTGCTGCCGCCGACAGACTCAGTGTCGGCAGCGGCCACGGCCCCGTACATCATTTTGTACGTCTCTGGCAGACAGAAACACCGTCTTTGCCGCGAGAGTCCTGAGCTGTTTTGAATAGGGCGGGCTTTGGCCCGTCCGTTACAATGTCCGCCCGTGCGGAAAAAGCCGGCGTGACCGGTATTTTTCCCCGTGTTGTTTTCCCCGAAAGAAGTCAGAATCCATGCAGAAACTCAAAATTGTCGGCGGCCGGCGCCTTGTGGGTGAAGTAAGCGCCTCGGGCGCAAAAAATGCGGCGCTTCCCATCATGGCGGCGGCGCTTTTAACCGCGGACGAGGTGATCCTTCACAATGTCCCGGATTTGGCTGACGTCGCAACCATGGGAAAACTGCTCACGGGCATGGGGGCGGCTTTTGAGCGCATCAACGGCGACACGGTGCGAATCTGCGCCGCAGGCGTTACGAGCACCGAAGCACCCTATGAACTTGTGAAAACGATGCGCGCCTCCATTCTCGTGCTCGGCCCCCTGACGGCGCGCTTTGGGTCGGCCAAGGTGTCGTTGCCCGGGGGCTGCGCAATCGGCGCGCGGCCCGTGGATCAGCACATCAAGGCATTAAAGACGCTTGGCGCAGATATCGCGATTGATCACGGGTATGTGACGGCAAGGGCCGCGAGGCTTAAGGGTGCGCGGGTCGTCACCGACATGGTGACCGTGACCGGTACGGAAAATATTCTGATGGCCGCTGTTTTGGCCGAAGGCACCACCGTCATTGAAAACGCGGCGCGTGAACCCGAAATCGTGGACCTGGCGGCGATGCTTAACGCCATGGGCGCCAAAATCCGCGGCGCCGGCAGCCCCGTGATCGAGGTCGAGGGGGTTGCGAAACTGCACGGCACCGAGCACCGCGTGGTGGCCGACCGCATCGAAACGGGGACGTTTCTTTGTGCGGCGCTCGCGACGCGCGGCGACGTTCTCGTGACGCACGCGGCGCCTGCAACGCTTGAAGCCGTGATCGGCAAATTGAGAGAAGCGGGCGCTACGGTAGAAACCGGCAGCGACTGGATCCGCGCAAGGATCAGTGAGCGACCCAAGGCCGTGGATATCCGCACGGTGCCGCATCCGGGATTTCCCACCGACATGCAGGCGCAGTTTATGGCGCTTGATGCGGTCGCTGACGGTACGGGCCGCATTGTGGAAACAATTTTTGAAAACCGCTTCATGCACGTGCCGGAACTGCAGCGCATGGGCGCTGACATCGCGGTGGACGGCCATACGGCGGTCGTGAGAGGCGTTGAGGCCCTCGCAGGCACCAACGTGATGGCCACCGACCTTCGCGCTTCGGCCTGCCTTGTGATTGCCGGACTTGCCGCACACGGGGAAACTGTGATTGACCGTATTTATCATCTTGATCGGGGCTACGAGCATCTGGAGACAAAGCTCTCGGCGCTTGGCGCCGACATTGTTAGGATTAAGTAAAGCCGTTTGGGATAAGGGGAGAAACCTGTGATCACACTGGCACTTTCCAAGGGCCGCATTTTTGAGGAGTTGCTGCCTTTTCTGGCCGCAGCCGGCATCAGGCCGCTTGAAAATCCGGAAGAGTCCCGAAAGCTCATGATCGACACGAACCGCAGTGACCTGCGGATCGTCGTTTTAAGAGCAACGGACGTTCCGACCTACGTGCAGTACGGGGCGGCCGACATGGGTGTAACGGGATGGGACACGCTCTATGAGCACGGCGGCAACGGCCTGTATGTGCCCGTGGATCTGCAGATTGCCCGCTGCCGCATGTGTGTGGCCGCGCCCAAAACCTTTGACTGGGCGGCTAACGTCCGAAGCGGAGCGCGCCTCAGAATCGCGACGAAATATCTGAAGTGGTCGCGGGACTGGTTTGCGCGTGCCGGCGTGCACGTTGATCTCATCAAACTTTACGGTTCGATGGAACTTGCGCCCATTGCGGGGCTCGCGGACGCCATTGTCGACCTTGTGAGCACCGGGGCGACGCTTAAAGCCAACAACATGGTGGAAATCGAAACCGTGGCGCCGATTTCCTCGCGGCTCATCGTCAATCAGGGCGCCATGAAGTTAAAGCGCACGGACCTGATGCCGATTATCACCGCAATGCGCGAAACAGCACTAAAAAGGGCTGAGGAGCGGCGGCAGAAAGCCGCGCTTAAAGCCTGAGAACAAATACAAAATTAACGGGAGTACACAGTATGACGATTCGGCATTTATCCACTAAGGACGCAGACTTTCAGGAAAAGTTCAATCATCTCGTGGCGCGTGACGCGAGTGTCGATCCGGTGATCACCCAGCGCGCGGAAGCCATTGTCGAAGACGTGCGCGAACGCGGCGACGCCGCCGTGCTTGAGTACACGGCAAAGTTTGACCATCTGCCCGCAGAAAAACTCTCGGACCTTATGGTGACGGCCGACGAGATGAAGCACGCCCTTGAGACGCTTCCCTCCGAGCAGCGTAAGGCCCTTGAAGAAGCCGCGGAACGCATCCGCGTGTTTCACGAAAAGGAACTCGCTGAAAGCTTCACGATGACTGACGCCATGGGCAGCCGCCTCGGCCAGCGCGTCACGCCCATTGATTCGGTGGGCCTTTACGTCCCGGGCGGCAAGGCCGCGTATCCGAGCTCGGTTCTGATGAACGCGATGCCCGCGCGTGTGGCCGGTGTGCGCCGCATTGAAATGGTGGTGCCCACCCCGGGCGGCGAGAAAAATCAGCTGGTGCTTGCTGCGGCAAGCCTTGCCGGTGTTTCGCGCGCCTTCACGATCGGGGGCGCCCAGGCCGTGGCGGCTCTTGCTTACGGTACGGAAACGATTCCTTCGGTCGATAAGATCGTGGGGCCGGGCAACGCTTATGTGGCCGCTGCCAAACGTAAGGTTTTCGGGCGCGTGGGCATCGACATGATTGCCGGCCCCTCGGAAATTCTCATCATCTGTGATGGCAAGACCCCGGCGGACTGGATTGCGATGGATCTTTTCAGCCAGGCCGAACACGATGAACTTGCCCAGGCCATTCTTCTCACGCCCGACGCCGCTTTTGCCGACGCCGTTGCCGCTTCCATCGATAAGCAGTTGCCCGGCATGCCGCGAAAGGCGATCATCGAGAAGTCGCTTGCCAACCGCGGCGCGATCATCGTTACGAAGGATCTGGCCGAAGCCTGTGCCGTCGCCGATCAGATCGCGCCGGAACACCTTGAAATGAGCACCGATGAGCCGGAAAAGTGGGCGGAAAAAATCCACCACGCCGGTGCCATCTTCCTCGGGCGTTTCTCCTCTGAAGCACTCGGTGACTACTGTGCCGGCCCCAACCACGTGCTTCCCACGAGCCGCACGGCGCGCTTCTCCTCGCCCCTGGGTGTCTACGACTTCCAGAAGCGCACGAGCATGATTCATATTTCGGACGCCGGTGTGCAGCACCTTGGGGTCGTTGCGGGGATTCTCGCCGAAGGCGAACACCTCACCGCGCACGCTCAGAGCGCACGTTACCGTCTGAAGAAGTAAGCGCCGCCCATCGTTTTGGACATTTTTCGGGAGACACACCCATGCGCAGTGCCCGTATTGAACGAAAGACCGCCGAAACGGCAATTGCCGTTGAGGTAAACCTCGACGGCACCGGTGAGGCTGACATCGCTACCGGCATCGGTTTTTTCGACCACATGCTGCATCAGATTGCGCGCCACGGCCTCGTGGACCTCACGGTTAAGGCTGAGGGCGATCTTTTCGTGGATGGTCACCACACCGTGGAAGACGTGGGGATTGCCCTGGGTGAAGCCTTTAAAAAGGCCCTCGGAGACAAAAAGGGCGTTATCCGTTACGGCTTTGCCTACGTGCCCCTGGATGAAGCGCTTTCGCGTGTGGTGATTGATCTCTCGGGGCGCCCGGGTCTTGTGTTTGCCGCGGACTTTACGGCACCGATCGGGGAGCTTGACACGCAGCTCGTGCGGGAATTTTTCCAGGGCTTTGTGAACCACGCCGCCGTGACGCTGCATATCGACAATCTCCGGGGTGACAACGCCCACCATCAGGCCGAGACGATCTTTAAGGCTTTCGGCCGGGCGCTTCGTATGGCGGTGAGCCCCGATCCCCGCTGCCCTGATGCAATACCGAGCACCAAGGGGGCACTGTGACTACGATTGCTGTCGTTGACTACGGGTGCGGCAATTTACGCAGTGTGAGCCAGGCCGTCAAAAGCGCGGCAGCGCCGGCCGATACCGTGATCGTGACGCACGAGGCAGCGGCCATTGACGCCGCAGACCGCGTGATTTTCCCCGGTCAGGGCGCGATCGGCGACTGTATGGTGCACCTGAATGCCTCGGGCCTTAAGGAAGCAGTTTTGCGTGCGCTTGCAAATAAACCCGTGCTTGCCGTCTGTATCGGCATGCAGATGCTTTTTGAAGCAAGCGATGAGGGGGGCGGCTCTGCCGCGCTCGGGCTTTTTAAGGGAAAGGTGATCCGCTTTCCGGAAGCGGCCCTTGTGACCGCGCAGGGCACGCGACTCAAGGTCCCTCAGATGGGATGGAACACCGT
>OMGM01000460.1_pt1 | contig 20999 bp, 15 predicted proteins | sample 1645851 | NCBI WGS metagenome assembly OMGM01 (sample SAMEA103958126, study PRJEB25191) | human gut metagenome | reverse complement strand
TTAAGCCTGTAGCTAGCGTTCATCCTGAGCCAGGATCAAACTCTTCATTGTAAAAATATTATTTTTCAACACTTAAGTTGATAATCTGCTCAAGAACCAAATCTATCAATAATCTATAATTGACGGTTTCTGTTTTCATACACATTATATATTATATAACATGCAGACTTGTACTACTTGTTTGTTTATCTATAATCGTTTCAAAGAACTCTTCTTTATGTGCTTCCGTTTGAAAAGCGGGTGCAAAGGTAAGAGATTTATTTTTAACCACCAAATGTTTTCGAAAGTTTTTTTGAACTTTTTTTTTCAGGCGGTTGGTTACATGCTCCAAAAGGTCTTATCCCTTCTCGCTCCCTTAGCCCGGCTAAGGTAAGATACTGGGTGCAGAATCCTTTATAAAGGAGAAACTCTCCTACGCTTGTCTCACCAAGTCAGTCACACACTGTTTCAGTGCCGCATCTCTCTCGATTGCGGGTGCAAAGGTAGGCGGTTTCAACCTAACTGCCAAACATATCATCTGATTTTTCTTACACTTTTTTGAAACTTGTTTGTAACACGCTGATTTACAACAGGACATCACAAGTTCTTTTTGAAAACAACAGAACAGGAAGAAAATCGAACACACATAATTATATTGCGGGCGCGCATGTATGCGCATGTAGAAGGGTAGACAAGAAGGTTCCTAACAGCACTAGGCAGACTTAGCGCCTCCACCTGTTTCTCGCCAGCCTTGTTTTTAAACTACCAAATAAATAGAAACTACATTTCACGTACAGAAGGCAACTAATCGTCTATATCACAACTGCTTAACATTTAAAATAACATTACATATTTCGAGTTAGTTACATACGTACGTGTAAACCGATGCGTATATATGTGTAGCCCGATGGCACCGTATGTATAGTCCGATACGTACGTATGTATAACCAGATGCGTACGTACACATTTTAAATCACGATGCATGTTGCAGAAAGACCTTGATATTTTAAAAAAACATCAAAGTCTTTTTCAAAAACATCAAAGTCTTTTTAGAAAAGCTCGGCATGTTTTTTATGTAAGAGCAGATTACACCTCTCCCCACCAAGTCGGTCATTACTTCTTTCCCGTTCATCCTTACATTTTTATCAAAACATGCGGATAATCAGCCGGTTAATAATGAAAGGACCTCCCCTCATCCTCCCTTCAGCCGTGCTTCCAAGCCCCTTCCCAATCTGCTTTCAGCATTTGGCTGTGTTCTGATAATCTGTAAAAAAACGAGTCGTTAAGTTTCTAAAACTTTGATATTGCGAAACTTTTTTATTTACTTCGCAATAATATATATAACTAACTATGAAAAGGGAGAAAAACATTCTATTTATCCTGACCATTCTATTACTATTGGCATGTACAGCTTGCGACCGTTCCGCTCGTCATGTCACAGAGCACTTGTCGCAAGCGGAGGAACTTATATGGGCCGCTCCCGATTCGGCACTGCATATACTGGAATCCATCTCTACCTCTCGGCACTTAACCGGAAAAGAGCAGGCAGACTATGCTTTGCTGCTTTCGCTAGCCCAATATCGCTGTTATATCCCTGTATCCTCCGATTCATTGATAAACCTTGCCATAGAATATTATAAAGATAAGAATGACGCAGATAAAAAAGGGGCAGCCTTTTATGTGAAGGGATGTATATTGGAAGAATATACCAAAGACATTCCCAATGCCCTGCTAGCTTACAAAGAAGCCGAAATGTGTATTCCCGATATGAATGAAAAACGGTATGTTGCCCGTATTTATAGCAGCTTGGGATATATTAATAAAAAATCTTTCCATTTCGAGCCGGCTAAAGAATATTATCAAAAAGCCGTGCAAGCAAATATAGATGGAAAGGACACGGTTGCATACGCCAGTAATTTGCTCAATCTGTCAACTCTTTATTATACCCTTCATCAAGCGGACAGCGCTAATAGGTGCATCAATACCTTAATAGATATTGCCGATTCTCTAAATGACCTTGACCTTCAGGTCAAAATATACAATAATATAGCAAACAGAAAGATATTTGAAAAGAACTATGCAGAAGCAGAAAAATATCTGATTCATGCCATACGATTATCTTCTCCCCATTTTCCCGACAAGTTGTCGCTGGGACTGGCCAATCTATATGCATATACTGGACAGAAAGAGAAAGCAGACAGTCTCTTTACTCACTTATTGTCTTGCCCGGACTTGCTAGTGCGATCCAATAGCTATCTGGATTTATTAAACTATTTTTTGGCTTCTCATCCCCAAGAGCACTCCTATCTAAATCATTATATAGCACTAACAGATTCCATTTACAAGGAAAACCGTGCAGAAGAAGTAGGAAAAATACAGCAGAAATACGATAATGAAGTGCTGGCGCGTACCAACGACCAACTATATTTTAAATGGATACTAACTAGTGTTGTTGGTTCACTCATTTGTATAATTGCAGTTACTTTCTTGCAAAAAAAATGGAGAAAGGCAAATGCTCTGCAAAAACAAATAGAAGAATTGGAAGAGAAGAAGAAGGTACTAACTAGTAGTTCCCAAGAAAACGAACGTTATGTAATCCAAATAAGCGAGTTGGAAAGTCAAATAAACGATTTAAAAAATGAAAAAAGAAGGCTGAAGTATTTCATAAAGAAAACAAAGAAGAGCAAGGAGAACAAAGAGGATGATTATAGTTCAATCTTCAAAACCTATTTGTCCATCACGAAGGACAAAACGTATGACAAAGAGCTGGAGAGAGACAACCTGCGTCAATGGCTTAACTTGACGAATCAAAATTTTACCGATAAGCTGATAAAGCATTACCCAGTATTATCCAAATCAAATCAGCTTATGGACGTATGTTGTTTAACTGCACTAAACCTTAGCATAGAAGACATTGCCACATTACTGGGTATCGGGGAGCGGACTGTCGAACGATATACCAGTGATATTTGTAAAAAAGTAGGGCTTCCCAAGGGAGGAAAACATATTTTTGTAGAATTTATCAATTCTATAAAAGAGTTGGAGGCGTGATTTAAATACTTTTTAATGCTTTTTCTTCGTCAAAACATCTCATTATTGGCAATTAAGTGTAGTGTAGAATGTGATAATATATTAATAATCAGCATGATAGTGATATCTCATTATTTTTTCAAGTTTCATTTGGATCTGAATTAAAATAGGCTTATGTTTGCCATCATTTAAAATTTCAGACTATGAAACACGTACTTTTTTTGCTCCTTGCATTTATTACTATTCCCGCATGGGGGACAGTAAATGAAGATAAGAAAGAAACTTATCCTTACCTTTTTTGATGCAATAGAAGATGTAACTGTCTCTATTGTGGGAAACTCAGGTACAGTAGAAACACGCACGGTATCATTTAATGATTTCCAGACTGAAATCTTCGATGTAAGCCGGTATGCAGCAGGGAATTATAGTTTATTGATAACTACTCCCAGAGGGACCTGTTTATCGGGAAACTTTAAAATAGGTGTTTAGAAATGCCCTAATTAAGAAAGAAGAAGATGGCTGATGATGATGTTCTATTAGAAAAAATCGCCAATCATTACCTGTTCTATGGTTCTTTTCACTCTGATTTAGGACTATACAACGGCAAGATGGGAATGGTCATTTTCTTCTTTCATTATGCACGATATACCGGAAATAGTTTATACGAAGATTTTGCTGAAGAGTTTTTAAATGAAATATTGGAGAATCTGCACACCGAAACCCCCATCTCTTTCAAAAGAGGGCTGGCAGGCATAGGATGGGGCATGCTCTATCTTATCAAACAAGGATTTATGGAAACAGACATCCAAGAAACATTTAAAGACATGGACGAGAAAGTAATGGAATACAATCTTCTGTACATGAAGGACCGCTCATTAGAAACCGGGGCAAAAGGAATAGGGCTCTTAAGTGTGCGCACGCTTGGGCAATAGGATATTTTCTTGTTTTGTTCCTCTCAAGAGATTTATAGGTAAAATAAACTATAATTTTAAATTAAATGAATTATGAAGACATTGAAGAAAATCAAACTAAATGGTTTGAATGATGCCGAGTTGAGAGATCGCGAAATGGATGCTCTCAATGGTGGTGATAGGACATGTGGTTGCGGTTGCAATTATGAAGGTAGCGGAGGTTCTACTACTCATAATAATGGAACTGCTAACTATAAAATCGGTCCTAGCGGCGGAAATTCAACTGGTGGATGTATTACTGATGGTGGTTATACTCTATTTAGAACAATTATATAATAACGAACCATGTTCTAAATACGCCGTGCGTTAAAAACAAGAATAGGGGATGGAAAATAAGAAATCGCCTAATGCTATAACATATTTAACCATTCCCTATTCTTTTGAAAATAGTTTCTTAAAAAAACGACACTATGAAATACTTGTTAACCTTGTGCATGGGATTTTTCATGTTGCTCTCTTGCAATAATAAGTCCTCCCAATCTGCCGCAATAGCAACAGACGAACCGGAAGTGAACGAAGACACGCTCTTCAGAGTAATAGATTTGGCAAATAACCTGAAACCATGTGGCGACTCCTTACTACTGAGTGACATTGTGGAGGATGTGGAATATGTAAAACTAGAGGCGGCAGACAATGCTTTGGTTGGAGAAATGTATAAGGGTTATGTATCCGACAGTGCCATCTTTTTTTCCTGCATTGGCAGCCCAATTCGCCCTCATATCTTTATGTTCGACCGTTTCACAGGGAAATTTATCCGCACAATTGGTAAATCAGGACAAGGACCGGGTGAAATGTATTCACCGGTTAATGTTGTAGCCAAAGACAGCTTGGTCTATCTATCCTCAGACTATCGCGATGAACTTTTTGTTTATAAAATAAAAAACGGAGAGTTTGTGAGATGTATCCCCCTAAACAAACCTTATGCTTCTGCATGGTATTATTACATTGGCGACAACAGAGTGATCCACTTTCCATTTTATAACGTTTGGGATGGTAAATATTCAATGTGCGATATGACCATTCAGGATTTTGATGGAAATATCATCCAAGAACAAACACCTGAGGTGGACTACACCGGATTTGACTACAGAAACAAACCAAATACAGGCTTCGCTGTCGCATGGGCTTATAAGAATCATCCCAATGTGTATTCTTTTTTCACGGATACCATCTATGCAGCTTTTGATGACACCATCCGCCCCAGATATCTCTTATCATTAGGGAAATACAAACGTCCGCTCCAACTAAAGGTTAGTCCTGAATGGAAAAATTATATCATATTTCATCATTTTTGTGAAACCAAAGACTGTCTATTAGGCAGTTTTGGATTGGAGCAAAAAGCATGGTTCTTCAGATACGACAAAAAGAGTAAAGAGATAAAAACATGGATAAAGACTTGGAAACAAGAGGCTAAACCATGGGATAATCTTCCAGGATTTGAATGGATAATCAGATCTGCCCCCGGCATCACCAACGACATTGACGGTTGTTCCGACCACCTTCGTAAAATGAGTTATGTCAATGAAAACCAGTTTGCAATCTGTATCACCCAAGACAATATGGATGAAATCAGAAAGATAGTATCCGAATCCACGAACGTGAAATTCCCCGAAAAGCGTCAGCAGCTTCTAGATATGATTGACTCGATGGGGCCGGATGATAATCCGATTCTGGCTATTTATAAATTAAAAGACTGATATAAAGATGGACAGCATTTTAAGTTGCATGACTGCAGGTCATAATATATACACCATAAACAGAGAGCGCAAACAACTGTTCCTGACACACCCCCAGTTGGTGCCTCATCTATATAAGAAAACCACCATAGACAGCCAATCTGATTATTATGCCCGGAAACAACTTTCGATATACTTTCTTTATCCGCATTGCAATCGAATCGGAAGGTTTCCTTTGTCATTCCCGTCCGTGTGGACTCGCCCGAAAGGGCACAGAATCTGGACCTGGTAGTAGAGCAGCTAATGGCTTTGAAAGAGTCCATCCGGATGGAGATAAGAATTCTTGAGGCCGATGAACATCCGCATTATGAATTGAAAATCAGCGATGAACATATACACAAGACTTTTGTGAGGGATGCCTCCCCCGTCTTCCACAGAACCAAATATCTGAACCAACTGATGCAGGAAGCTGAGGGAGCGATTGTCGGTATATGGGATACCGATGTGCTGCTTCCGAAAGAGCAAATACTGGAAGCTGTTGATGCCATAAGAAAAGGGAATGCGGTCATGAGTTTTCCATACGACGGAAGATTTTATATGCTTCCGCAGGAAGACAGTCTGCTGCTGAAGAAACGGGAAATGAACATGGAGGAATGCTGTCAGAAGATATATGAATATGTATTGGCTCACGGACCGAACTCGGTAGGAGGTGCGTTTTTGGTCAATAAGAATGTTTATATCAAGTATGGCGGAGAAAATCAACATTTCTATGGCTGGGGACCGGAGGATGCGGAACGTTGCAAGCGTATGGAGATACTTGGCTTACCCATCTATCGGGCTCAAGGACCACTCCTGCATTTGTTTCATCCCAGAATGCAGAACTCTTGGTTTGGTAATCAGAGGTTGGAGTATGCAAACAGGATGGAATTTATCAGAGTGGCAGGAATGACCAGAAGCCAATTGCTGCAATATATATCCGGCTGGAAATAAAACCAAAAGACCTTACCGGTCCCCCCCCCATCAACAGGACGTTTCAACGGCTAATGAAAGGAAAAACACTCCGTAGGGGAGAGAGGCAGAAACATTTAAACTGTAATAGTGTGTTTTTTCGATTATATTGCTTATATTTGTTTCGATATCATAACCTTTAAATACGAACAAACATGACCGATCTTACTATCCTTATTGCTGTTATAGCATTGGCATTATGGCCGTTAACCTTTTTACTTCTTCGTATCCGCCACGAACGGAAAAAGCGCAGAGATCATCTTGACCGCATGACGAAAGAAGATTTGGAAGAAATCGGGACAGAAGAGCTGGTCATTGCTGTGCTGAAGAAGATAGGTTGCCAACCCGAGACAAATGAAGAGGGGCATATCGTGTTTAAGTATCAGGGAGATGATTTTTATATTGCTGTAGAGGATGAGGCCCGCTTTATCATGATTTGGAATCCGTGGTGGGCATCTATCAGCATAGAGAATCCGGCCTTACCTTATCTGAAAGAAATAGTAAATTTGGTGAATGTGGAATCGTTGGTCACTACTATCTATACAGCCGATGAAGACGAGAAGAATGTGGGGCTTCATTCGAAATGCCACACGTTGTTTACTCCGAAAGAGGGACCGTTGGATGAATATTTGAAAGCGATGCTTGATCATTTCTTTATTACTCATGACAGTATCAAAGAGAATCTGCAACAGTTGAGTAATGCTGCATCGGAAAGCGATAAGCAGGAGCGTGTAAAGGTTAAAGGTTTTGCCGCTTATAAAGATAACTCCACTCCGCTTCCGGTAGATGATAAGCAATAAGTATTATAGAATTGGCAAAACTTTATAGGTATGAATTTAGGTGGTATCCTGAAAGCTTTGCTATATCAATGGGTACATTGACAGGAAAGTTATAATGTTTTCTCCTTTCACACAAAGCAGATGTTTCTTTCACGGTATGTAGTTTTAAATCAGTACTTTATGATAGGAATTGTGTGAAAGCAAGATAATTGATTCTTGTTTCCTGTTGAGTAAAAATGAATAACGCTTTTATTGTTGGCTGAAAAGATGGAAGTCTTTAAAAGACCAAGGCCTTTTAAAAAAACACTTAGGTCTTTTTCAAAAACACTTTAGTCTTTTCGGAAAACACTTTAGTCTTTTTGGTGTGCATCGGAATCTTTTAAGAAAATCTATATCTAATGAGCCGAATTTTATTTAACTTTGCTTCATTGAATATCGCCTTAACCTTTAATTGAAACTATTCTGTGATGAATCAATTTATAGATTTTGATGAAAAATTATATGCCGGACTCCGTCAGGGAGACGAGGCCGCCTTTACCGTTGTCTTTGAACGGTACAATCGGCTGTTGTATGCATTAGCTTATCGGTATTTAAAATCCGGAGAAGAAGCAGAAGATGCAGTCCAGTATACTTTTATGAAAGTGTGGGGACAGCGCGATTCTTTTGATTTTCGGTCCGGCATTAGGAGTCTGTTGTTCACCATTCTTAAAAACTATATATTGAATGAATTGCGGCATAGGCAGATTGTGTTTGAAAAGCATTATGAGATAGCCCAGCAAGGTGAAGAGGTGGATGAGGGTTTCTTAAAGGAATTTGAGAGCAAAGAGTTGAAGGAGCATTTGTGGTCGGCTATAAGCGAACTTCCTCCTCAAAAAAGAAAAATATGTCAATTGAAGATTGGAAAAGGACTTTCTAATCAAGAGATAGCGGACATGATGCAGATAACTGTCCCTACCGTAAAATCACATTACACACAAGCGATTAAATTATTGCGGAGCGCTATCGAGCCGTTGATAATGTTGCTTCATGCAGTGTGGTTTTATTTTTTTTATTAGAAACGGACTCATACCTTTATTCGGGTGAAGTGTCTTATTAATTAGCGAAAAACAGGCAAAAGATGAAAATAGATGATGCTATAATAGATAAAGTACTGAATAATAAAGCATCCGCAGAAGATGCAAAAGCTGTTTCGGAGTGGCTTGCTACCGAAGAAGGGCATGATTATTTGTCGAAACGGATAGACAGAGAAGTGTCTTCTTTGACGGAGAATGAAGTAGAGGACTGGGTACCTCATGTCATACCGGAAGAAAAGATGCAGCAGCGCTTCTTACAGCAAATAACTCTCCGTCGTCGGGTTAATTCCTATCGTCGTTGGTGGGCGGCAGCAGTGCTGATTCCTTTTATCTTTCTTTGTGGCTCTGTCTGGTTTCTGGCAGACAAGGTTGGTCTTTTTTCTGAAACTGAATATGCGGAACTGGTCGTTCCCTGTGGTGAACAGATGCGTGTTGTGCTGCAAGACGGAACGATTGTTCAATTGAATTCGGATACCCGGTTGAAGTATCCAAAAAAGTTTGGTATATTCAACCGTACGGTGGAATTGTGGGGAGAAGGATATTTTGAAGTGGCAAAGGAGAAGAATCGTCCGTTTGTAGTCGATTTAGGGGACATAAATGTAAAAGTGACCGGCACAAAATTTAATGTCAAGGCTTATACGGCAGAATCGAATCTGTGGGTGACACTGGATGAAGGCGGCGTGTTGCTGAAAGATGTGAGAGGCAAAGAATATCCATTGCTTCCGGGGGAAAGTGCCGAGTATAATCGCCGGTCGGGTGCTTGCCAGATTTCTCGTCCTGAGAATATGGAACAGATATCCTCATGGCGTTCCAAAGGTTTGAATTTCTATTTGACTCCTTTGAAAGAGATAGTCAAGGTATTGGAACGGCAATACGATGTGCATTTTATAATACCGGATTCAGCATTGCTGGATAACAGGTTTACTTTATCCACTAACAAGGTTAATGTGATTGATGTCTTAAATGATTTGGAAGCGGTATCACATATCTCTTTTGATGAAACAGAAGAAGGCGTGTTTAGGATAACCGAAAAAGAATAAATTCGTTATTATAAAATTGGTCGGTGATATTTTTGTTCTTATAGATTAAGGTAAGACAGAGGTATCACCGATTGTTGTTTTTACTATGAACGAGGCTTTCTGCGATTTTAAAGAAAAAAAGAAGAATTTGACTCATACCTGTTTTCTAATGATGTGTTAGCCTATACAGAAAGGCCTTTTATTAACGATGAAATAATAAATTTAATACTGTGTATGAAATGAACTCAAAAAACAAAACGAAAAAGTTACTGCTGTTGGGTATTCTCTTGTTTGGCTTTACTGCCTCAGGATGGTCACAAAAAGTTTCTTTAAATTTTAAAGATGAGAAAATAGAAAAAGTCCTGTCTTCTATAAAGAGTCAGACAGGGATGGCACTGGTATTTAGTGACCAGGTAGTGGATGTAAACCGATTGGTTTCTATCCAGGTAAAGGATTGTAATTTAGAGGAAGCCTTGGGTAAGTTATTGACCGGTACAAAAGTGGCTTATGAAATAAAGAACAATAAAATTTATTTTATCGAGAAGGAATCAGAGATAACTACTCCTTCAAAAAGAAAAAAGGTAACAGGGATCGTAACAGATGCTACTGGTGAGCCTATCATTGGAGCAAATGTAGTTGAAAGGAATGTAAAAACGAATGGTGTAATTACAGATATTGATGGACAGTTTAGTCTTGAGATAGACGTTAATGGAGAATTGCTTGTTACATACATTGGCTATGTAGCACAAAATGTCTCTACAAAGGGGAAAGAATCTTTTAAAATAGTCTTGCAAGAAGATACACAGACATTGGAAGAAGTGGTAGTGGTAGGTTATGGTTCTCAGAAAAAATTGAATTTGACAGGATCTGTAGCTACTGTTGGCAGTGAAGAATTGACAGAACGGCCTATTACAAATGTGACGGCGGCTATTCAGGGGGCAGTTCCAGGAATGACTATTACTTCAGGACAAGGACGTCCGGGGCAAGATGCTGGTACGATTAGGGTGAGAGGTACAGGAACCCTGAATAATTCAGACCCTTATATTTTGGTGGATGGTATCGAAACTGGCACGATGAACTCTATAGACCCCAATGATATTGAATCTATTTCTGTATTAAAAGATGCTGCATCTGCAGCTATTTATGGATCAAAAGCAGCTAATGGTGTAATTTTGATAACAACAAAAAGAGGTAAAAGTGGAAAACCGACAATTGCTTATAGTGGAAGTTTTGGTTGGCAAAAGGCCACTAGTATGATTGATCGAGTAAGTTCTGCAGATGCAGCTATCCTATATAATAGAGCGTTAGAATCGGATGGAAAATCTCCTCGATTTACAGAGGAAGATATTCAATTGTTCCGTAATGGGGCAGACCCTTATGGACATCCTAATACGGATTGGCAGAATTTGGCTTTTCAAGGGAATGGATTTATGCATAAGCATAATGTAAATCTTTCTGGTGGAACTGATAATGTGAAATATATGACTTCTATTGGATATCAGCATCAGAATGGTATTATGGTTAATAGTAATAGGGAACAGTTTAACTTCCGTATGAACTTGGATGTGAGGATGACCGATAAATTAGATTTAAAAGCAAACATGGCATATATACATAATGATTATGATGACCCAACGAACTCTTATGTGGGAGGTGGTTCAGATCAAATAATCCGTCAAGTTAATCGTATTGCTCCTTGGATTCCGTATAAAAATGCAGATGGAACATATGGAACTATTGGGGATGGTAATCCAATAGCATGGTTGGATTTAGATCAGGTTGTTACTAGAAAAAATCAGAATTTTGCAGGTACTTTAGCTTTGGACTATGATATTCTTCCTAGCTTAAAATTGACTGCTCAAGGTTCTTATGTATCTAATATCCAGGATTATAAGGACTATGTGAAGGATATTCAGTATAATGCTAATAAATATCATGGTCCTAACTCTGTTGATAAACGAATCTATCAGTGGAATCGTTATAATTTAGATTTATTGGCTAATTATGATCATGCATTTGGAAAGCATAATATAAAAGGGTTATTGGGATATCATATAGAGAAGTATAACAAAGATGAGGTAAGAGCTTCTCGTGAGAATTTTCCTACTAATGACTTGACGGATATTAATGCAGGTGCTGTTGCTACTCAGGAAAATTCAGGATTTACTCGGGAGTTGGCTATGATGTCTTATTTTGGTAGGATAAATTATGATTATGCTGGAAAATATTTATTTGAAGCTAATTTTCGTGCTGATGCTTCTTCTCGTTTTAGCAAAAGTAATCGTTGGGGATATTTCCCTTCTATTTCTGCTGCTTGGAGGATTTCAGAAGAGTCTTTTATGGAAGGTACACAAGATTGGCTGCAGTCGTTAAAAATACGTGGTTCTTGGGGAAAGTTAGGAAATCAAGATGCTTTGGATGATTTTTATCCTTGGATGGTGACTTATAGTATAGGTTCTAAATATCCATTTGGTGGTACAACTAATACAGGGGTAACTCAAACGAATCAAAAGATTGAGTCTATTTCTTGGGAGACTACAACTAATTGGGGAATTGCTGTTGAAACTAGTATATTTTCCTGCTTGGATTTCTCGGTTGAATATTATAGTCGTGTGACTGATGGTATTATAATGGATGTACTTGTTCCTGCTACCTTTGGATTGGGGGCTTATAAAGATAATGTAGGGAAAATGGAGAATCGAGGAGTTGAAGTTACAGCATCGTTTCATAAACAATGGGGAGATTGGCGTTTTAATGCATCTGGAAATGTAGCATTTAATCATAATGAAGTTTTAGATCTGGGAGTTGGAGGAGATAAGATTTCAAATTACTATATCAATCGGGTAGGAGAAGCATATAATTCTTTTTATGGATATGTGGCAGATGGTCTTTTTCAAAGTCAGGAAGAAGCAGATCAGTTTACGAAAACTTATGGGAATCCCTTTGGAAAGGCTTTTAAAGCTGGAGATATTCGTTATAAAGATACAGATGGTAATGGAAAACTAACGGCAGATGACCGTCGTGTTGGAGGAGCAGAACAGCCTAAGGTTACATTTGGATTGAATTTAAATACTTCTTGGAAGAATTTTGATTTGTCTGTATTATTGCAGGGGGCTACTGGAGTAGAACGTTACTTTACTAGCGAAGTGTTTGGCGAATTTTATGGTGATGATTCTCATCCTTCTACTATATGGTTAGATGCTTGGTCAACGGAAAACCCTGATGGCTCTTTCCCACGTGTGGCATTAGGTGGAAAATCTGCTAGTGATCCTTCTAATTATTCTAGCTTTTGGATGCAATCTGCTAATTATTTACGTATAAAGAATGTGCAGTTTGGATATACACTCCCTAAAAAATGGTTAAAAGGTTTAGGTATTTCTAATGCAAAAGTATATTATTCAGGTGAAAATCTGTTTTGTTTTGATAGTTTGCCTGTTGATGTTGACCCTGAAGCTCCATCAGGAAGAGGCTCTCATTATCCACAGATTGCAATTCATTCAATAGGTGTTAATTTGACTTTTTAATTTAAAAATGAATTATATTATGAAAGCGATAAAATGTTTGATTATATCTGTTTGTTTAAGCGGGGGATTATCTGCATGTGATGATTTTTTTGATACGGTTCCTAATGATCAACTGTCTCCGGCTACATTTTGGAAGACGGAGGCTGATGTAATAAATGCTGTTACGGCTTGCTACGAAGATTGGAACAATCCAGCAACAGGTTCTAGTGATGTTTTTTTTGCTGATTGTATGTCAGACATAGCTTATAGCTTTACTGGCTCTAGTTCTTATAAAAATGTGTCAAATGGTTCTTTATCATCTACTTCTACTGTAGGGTATTATAGTTATACGACTATTCGTCGTTGTAATCTGGTTTTAGAAAATGCAGGACAAGTATCTTTTACTGATGAGGTTAAAAAGAAGGACTTGTTGGCACAGGCTCGTACTATTAGAGCTTGGCGTTATTTTCAGATGAACTTTTGGTATGGGGGTGTTCCTTTAATAACTAATCTACCAGAGCTTGCAGAAGATGCGCAGCTGCCTAGAAGTTCAGAGGATGATATTAAAAAATTCGTTTATGATGAGCTTGATTTAGCCATAGCGGATTTGAATAGGAAACCGGAAGAGCGAGGTCGGATAGCCAAAGGTACTGCCTTGGCTATTAAAATGCGAGCTTCTTTGTATTGGGGAGACTTGGAACAAGCTATGAAAGCTGCTCGTGATATACAAAACTTAGATTTGTATAAGTTGGATCCTGATTTTTTGACAATGTTCAGTGAGGCTGGTGTTGATTCTGAAGAGATTATATACGCAATGCAACATGTAAAGGATACTTATGCTTTCGATAATGCAGTGCGTATGTTTAATAATCAAGATGGAGGATGGGCTTCTTGGGTACCAACTCAGAACTTTGTAGATATGTATGAAATGAGTAATGGGAAAACTATTGATGAGGAAGATTCAGGTTATGATCCTATTCATCCGTTTTATAACCGTGATCCACGTTTGTATAAGACTGTGATTTATCCAGGTATGGATTTTGTATCACCCGCAGGTGTGAAGCGCATTTTTAATACATTAGATAAAAAAATAGGTGGAAGTGCAAATGCTGATTTTATGGATGCGGCTACTAATGCTTCGCACACAGGACTGCTCTGGGCTAAATATATTCTTCCAACAACTCAGTTTTCTCCTTCATTAAGTAATGCTGCTATTTGTCCTATTTTGTTTCGTTATGCGGAGGTTTTGTTGACCATAGCGGAAATTAATGTGGAAAAGAATGAGAATATAGAAGAAGTTTTTGAAATATTAGATGAATTAAGAACAACGAGAGGACATATCGTAGTGGATCGAAATAAGTATAATACTCAAGATAAATTGCGGGAACTGGTGCGTAAGGAACGTTGTCTCGAATTGGCAGGAGAAGGTTTGCGTAGGGCAGACTTACTTCGCTGGAGGGATACAACAGGAAAACCTTTGGCCGAAACAATTATGAATCAGACATTGTATCGTATTTCAGGTACAGTGGATATGAAAGAAACGGATCCTACTCGTAGGGCAGTAATAGAATTACCAACAGCGGAGAATGAGAAATTTCGTAAATTGGAACAACTTAATTATGAGCCACATAACCGATACTTACCTTTTACACAAACGGAATTAGATCGGAATCCTAATTTGAAACAGAATGAAGGCTATTAGAACTTTTAAATATTAAATATAAATGAAATGGAAAAAGTCAAGCGCTTTTTGATAAGCATTCTTTTGATATGCTTTGGAGCGGTGGTAATATTTGCTCAAGAACGCGTGGAGATTAAATATGGTCCATATTTGCAGAATCTGAAGGAAACAGAAACTACGATTGTTTGGGTGTCTAATAAACCTTCAATAGGTTGGGTAGAACTGGCTCCAGATGATGGATCTAATTTTTATCAAAAGGAGAGAAGTAGGTATTTTGATTCTAAGAATGGAGTGAAAAATACAAGTTTGATTCATAGCGTCAAGATTTCAGATTTAAAGCCTGGCACAACTTATCGTTATAGGGTTTATTCTCAGGAAATATTAGATCACCAAGGAGTAGAAGTTATCTATGGAAGAATAGCTGCAACAGATGTTTGGAGTAAGAAACCGTTGTGCTTTACTACTAATGACCGTGATAAGAAAGAGATATCTTTTACTGTTTTAAATGATATTCATGGTCGGACAAATGATATCTCTGAATTATTGAATGCTGTAAATTATGAAGAAAATGATATGGTTATTTATAATGGAGATATGGTTTCTCAATCCAAGAGTGAAGAGCAAGTATTTAATAGCTTTATGAATAAGTCAATAGAATTATTTGCTCAAGAAAAGCCAATGTACTATGCTCGTGGTAACCATGAAACGAGAGGGGTTTTTGCAACTTCTTTTCAAAATTATTTTTCAGTAAAAGAACCGCATTTATATTTTACTTTGCGTCAAGGACCTGCTTTTTTTATTTTTCTTGATACAGGTGAAGATAAACCGGATTCTGATATTGAATATAGTGGGATAACTGATTATGATAATTATCGGACAGAACAAGCTAAATGGTTGGAACAAGTCATAGAATCCGATGAATTTAAACAAGCTTCTTATAAGATTGTAATCGGTCATATGCCTCCAGTAGAGTGGCAGGGTGATATATGGCATGGTCCAACTGAAGTATTAGAGAAGTTTATACCTATTTTGAATAAAGGTAAAATAGATGTAATGATATCAGGGCATTATCACATTAATAAGCCGGGATATTATTATTACGAACCATCAGAAAAAGTTCATTTTCCAGTTTTGGTAAATGAAAGTGTAACAGCTTTAAAAGGTAAGATTGATAGGAATAGCTTAAAACTACAAGTAGTTGATAAACAGAAAAATATCTTGTTTGAAAAGACTTGTTTGGCTAAATGACAGAATATGGGAGTGTAGTGCTTGATAAGAGCACTATGCTCTCTCCTTGTAAATTAATCTGCTTTGATTCTTGAAAGACTATTACTGCTAAATCTCTACTTACTAAATTTTTAGTGAATTTATATCTAATAAGCGGAAAATCATTTACTTTTGTTTAATTGAATATCGTTTGAATTTTGAGAGGTTTTTATATAAATATTATGAACAAAAAGAATATTGTATTTTTTGCATTAAGTTTATTATTTGCTTTACCGCTTGGCGCACACAGTATAAAAATAAATACTGATTGGGAATTCCAACGTTTGAAGAAGGAACAGAAACAGATTGAAATAAAGAATCAAGGTTCTGATTGGAGTTCGCAATTCAATATCCAGCATGTGGAGGCACAAAATCAGGCTTTGGCAGTACATCCGGATACATTGAAGCAGGAATTTAATCAACTTTCGATGGGAAATTGGGAGAAGATTAATTTGCCTCATACTCCTTTTGTGGAATCGCTTGTTGTGCTTCATCAGTGGCAAGGGATATGCTATTATCGTAAGATACTCAATGTCAGTAAAAAAGAGATAGATAAGCAACTTTGGTTGGAGTTTGAAGGAGCAATGCATTTGGCTGATGTATGGGTGAATGGACAACACTTGATTCAGCATTCCGGTGGTTATACTCCATTTGTGGTGGATGTTACAGGGATGCTTCATGCCGACCGTGGCAACGAAATATTAGTACGTTTGGATAATCGTAATAATCCGCTTATACCTCCCGGAAAGCCTTTGGAAACCCTTGACTTTTGTTACTATGGGGGATTGTATCGCGATGTGAATCTCATTGTAAAGCATCCTGTACATATTACTCATCCCATTATGGCAAATGAAGTAGCCGGTGGAGGAATATTTGTCACTTATCCTTACGTGTCGAAACAGGAAGCTGAGATAAAAGTGAAAACACAGGTAAGTAATAAGGTTGGGACGCAAAGACATCTGACTATACGACATACTCTTTATGAATGGAGTAAGAAGAAAGGACGCGGCAAGAAAGTGGCTTTGGTAGAAAGTCCGCTTGTTTTAGCTGCCGGCACTACACAGCACCATACGCAACAGTTTACCGTGAATAATCCTAAATTATGGTATCCGGATTCGCCGGCTCTTTATGTATTGCGCACTGAGGTGATGGATGGTAGGAAAGTTACTGACTGTGAGGATACACGTATCGGTATACGGCGTATTGAAATGACGCGCGAAAAGGGCTTTGTTATTAATGACAAACCTTTGAAACTGGAAGGAAGTAATCGGCATCAGGAGTATCCTTATGTAGGGAATGCTATTTCCGATCAGGCGCAATACCGAGATATGTATCAGATACGTGATAATGGTTTTAATACGGTGCGTTTGGGACATTATCCGCAAGATCCATCTGTGCTGGAGGCTTGTGATGAGTTGGGGTTATTAGTTATTGAACCGATTCCTGGATGGCAGTTCTTCAATAAAGCACAGGGGTTCGTTGATCATACCTACAAAGATATTCGTGATTTGATACGTCGTGACCGTAATCATCCTTCTGTTATTATGTGGGAAACTACTCTTAATGAATCATGGCCTCCCAAAAGTTGGAAAGATCAAGCGGTGCGGATTGCTCATGAGGAGTTTCCCGGTGATCAATGTTACACATCGGGCGACACCTATGGATATGATGGTTTCGATGTATGTTATAATGATTGGAAGGAAGGATATAACCGTCCCAATACAACTTCAAAACCGGGATTTATCCGTGAATATTATGATTATGAATTTGGTGGTCATTATAGCACCACTCGCGTGACTCGTGGAGATGGTGACTATGCATTGATGCAGAATGCCTGGAATGCCCAGTGGAGTTATAACCGTTATCGTGCTTATTATCCTTGGACTATTGGCGGGGCAGTGTGGAGTATGTATGATTATAATCGGGGATGTTGTGATAATATTTGTTACAGTGGTTTGGCCGATTTGTTCCGCTTACCCAAATTCGGTTTACTTTATTTCCGTACGCAGATGAAAGAAGGTACTTTTACACCTGCCGGGCCTATGACGTACGAAGTATTTATTAATAGCCATTGGTTGGAAGGTTCTTCAGATACACTGCAAGTATATGGCAATGTGGATGAGGTGAAATTGCAGCTTAACGGACGGGTGATAGCACGTCAATACCCTGATGACAAACCATCAACTTCGGAATATGTATCTCGTCCTGATGGCGGAAATGCCGAGAATATCGACTTCCCTCCTTTTACATTTTTCAATGTCAACTGGGAGCGAGGTGAATTGAAAGCGATAGGATATAAGGATGGAAAAACTGTGGCCGAACATGTTGTTCGTACACCGGGTGCGGTTGAGGCAATGGATATTACTTATTTTGAAAGTGGCGTGTCTGCTTCGTGCCGTGATTTGCTGATTGTTTATGTCAACTTGAAGGATTTGCAAGGTACCGGTTGTTTTGGAGAGAATAATCGTGAAGTGAAATTGGAAGTATTACAAGGTGGCGAGTTGCGTGGTCCGGCTACAATAAAAGCTGAAGCCGGCGTTGCTTCGTTTCTTGTGGCGACTACCGATTCTCCGATGCTTGTGTTAAAAGCAGTTTCAGGAAATTTGGAAACTATGCGTAAGTTGAAACTGAAAAAGTGATAAAAAAGTAGAGTGAAGAATTAGCATCGAAAAGAGATTTGGTAAATAATTATTTAATATCAAAAGCAATTGGTTCGGTTTGCAATAAATAGATTTCAATACTTATTTTCATGATGAAGAGATGTGTTAAGGTCTTGTGTAATACAAATAACTTTCAACACATCTCTTCTTCGGTGTTTCACTTCTTTATTGGCCTGTATCCGCTTCTTTTTCGAGTATATAAATTACCTCTCCATCCTTTTTGACAATCACTTTGCTTCCATTTGGATTAAGATTGAAAGGGGTGGTTTTGTCCGTTTTGTTGTCCACCACCATTAGGACATTCCCTTCTGCAAACCGATTGATTTCTAGTTTTAAACTGGCATCGGGCATGGTGCGGTTCATCAGTAGGCTGTCGTTTACATATATCGCGATACTGTCACCGGCAAAGTCTTTACTTACTTCGATGTTATACACACCTTCGTAAGTGACTACCTTATTTGCATCCCGCTTGAAACGGAAAGACATATAAAGGAAGATAATGACTACAGCCAAGACTCCGAAGGCAAGTATGCCGTTGCCTATCATGAATTGTTTGTTGGTATTTAAACTGTTTTTACCCATAGTGTTATAAGTTTCTGCAAAACTACAATTTTTTATTAGAATATTTTGTGGCACTGATAGATAATTTGTATCTTTGCACCGAAGTGGATGAATGGTGGGGCTTGATTAAGCCCTTTTTTTGTTCTTAATAACTAATAAATGATAGATAAGAATGTAGTAACCCGGATTGTTGACGAATGGTTGGAAGGTAAAGATTACTTTTTGGTAGATGTCACAGTGACTCCGGATGACAAAATTGTAGTAGAAATTGACCATGCCGAAGGGGTGTGGATTGATGATTGTGTGGAACTCAGCCGCTACATTGAGTCTAAACTAGACCGTGAGGAGGAAGACTATGAGCTGGAAGTAGGCTCTGCCGGTATCGGACAACCTTTTAAGGTGTTGCAACAATATCTGATACACATTGGTAAAGAAGTTGAAGTGCTGACTAAGACCGGCAAGAAGTTGGAAGGTGTGTTGAAGGAGGCTGGAGAAGACAACTTTACCGTAACCATTGAGAGAAAAGTGAAACCGGAAGGAGCAAAGCGTCCCAAATTGGTGGAGGAAGACGTCACTTTTGCGTATGATGAGATAAAATACACTAAATACTTAATTAGTTTTAAATAATTATGGCCAAAAAAGAAGAAACAATCAGCTTGATTGATACATTTTCGGAATTTAAGGAATTAAAGAATATTGATAGAACAACTATGGTAAGTGTGCTCGAAGAGTCTTTCCGTAGTGTAATCGCGAAAATGTTTGGCACTGATGAAAACTACGACGTTATCGTGAACCCGGATAAGGGTGATTTCGAAATATGGCGTAACCGTGAAGTTGTTGCAGATGAGGACTTGACTAATCCGAATATGCAAATCTCACTGACAGAAGCTCAGAAGATAGATGCTTCGTATGAAGTGGGTGAAGAAGTGACCGATGAAGTAATCTTTGCCAAGTTTGGCCGCCGTGCCATCCTGAATCTTCGTCAGACATTGGCATCGAAGATTCTGGAATTGGAAAAAGATAGTTTATACAACAAATATATTGATAGGGTAGGTACTGTAATCAGTGCGGAAGTTTATCAGATTTGGAAGAAGGAAATCTTGTTGCTCGATGATGAAGGCAATGAACTGCTGCTTCCCAAGACTGAACAAATTCCGAGCGATTTCTACCGTAAAGGCGAAACGGCTCGTGCTGTAGTGGCTCGTGTAGACAATAAGAACAATAATCCAAAAATTATTCTGAGCCGTACTTCACCTGTGTTTTTGCAGCGCCTGTTCGAGATGGAAGTTCCCGAAATTAACGACGGATTGATTACCATTAAAAAAATTGCGCGTATTCCGGGCGAACGTGCAAAAATTGCAGTTGAGTCTTACGATGACCGTATCGATCCGGTAGGTGCTTGTGTTGGTGTGAAGGGTTCACGTATTCATGGAATCGTGCGCGAGTTGCGTAACGAGAATATTGACGTGATTAACTATACTTCTAACATTCAGTTGTTTATTCAGCGTGCCTTGAGCCCGGCTAAGATTTCTTCAATCGTGTTGCACGAAGAAGATAAGAAAGCTGAAGTTTATCTGAAACCGGAAGAAGTATCTTTGGCAATCGGTAAGGGTGGTATGAACATTAAGCTTGCCAGTATGCTTACCGAATATACGATTGATGTGTACCGCGAACTGGATGAAAACGCAATGGACGAAGATATCTACTTGGATGAGTTCAAGGATGAAATTGATGAATGGGTTATCAATGCCATTAAAGGTATCGGGTTGGATACAGCTAAGGCTGTTATCAAT
>OMGM01000443.1_pt1 | contig 21664 bp, 18 predicted proteins | sample 1645851 | NCBI WGS metagenome assembly OMGM01 (sample SAMEA103958126, study PRJEB25191) | human gut metagenome | reverse complement strand
ATTGATATTTTCATCTAATTTGTCAACAATCTGAAACCAGCAATGCTGGTTTTAGACTGTTAACAAACTAAATGTTAACAGTCTGAAATCCCCTTATAATGGGGATTTATCGTATTTCTTCATGATATCTAGAATGGTATCTATGACTTTTTCAAGTGAACCATCATTTATAATATGATAGTCACATGAGGACATATATTTATCTCTACGTTCTTTATCTAAGGCATAGAGTTTGTCTGGGCCATCCTTTAATAGAGGTCTGCCACTTGGATCGACATCCTTCACAATATCTTCAATTGGACGGTCAATATAGAAAACAACACCATTCTTCTTTAGATATGCAATGTTTTCAGGTCTTTTAATCACTCCACCACCAGTAGAGATGATCTTTCCTTCTAACTCAGATACTTCTTTACAGCATATTGTTTCATTGTTTCTGAAGTAGTCTTCAGAAATTTGAAACATATCTGGAATGGACATATTAAAGCGATTCACAAGATAATCATCAAGGTCAATCATTTCATGACCTGTTTTTTGTGAAAGAATTTTTCCAAATGTTGTTTTACCACTGCCCATGATTCCAATTAAAACGATATTTTTCATGATTCCTTCCTTTCATAGTTACCAATCATTCTGAATGTATTGGTATATGTTTTGATTTCCTGTAAAGCACGCTGGACATGATCTTGATTCAAGTTGCCATCTACATCTAAATAGAAATAGTATTCCCATGGAGATAATGGGAGTGGTCTTGATTCAATGCGGGCCATGTTGATGTTATGTTCCTTTACAACTCTCATGACTTCATAAAGAGCACCGACTTCATGATTGACTGTGAAGACCATGCTGATACGATTGGCAGATGGTCTGATTTCATATTGTCTTGCGATAATAATAAAGCGTGTATGATTGCTTTGATCATTTTGTATTGCCTTGGCAATAATATCAAGATTATAGAGTTTAGCTGCTTCAGTAGAAGCAATGGCACCGATATGTTTATCCTGTGCTTCACTGATATACTTAGCAGCTGCAGCTGTATTGAGATAGTCATGACCTTCAATGTGATGTGCATTTAAGAATTCAGATGTTTGTTTCAAGCCCTGCACATGACTATAGACATCCTTGATATCTTCTAGAGTGGCTCCTTTGATACCAAGTAGATTCTGATCTATTGTGATAGACTGCTCACCTACAATATAAAAGCCATACTGAGTGAGTAAGTCATAGTTATCATTAATAGCACCTGTAGAAGAGTTTTCTAGAGGGAGTACACCATAGTCTATTTCACCTTTTTCTAATGCCTGATAAACATCTTCAAAGTGAGGGTAGTTGATGCCTTCAATGTCTCCAAACCAGCTTTTCATGGCCTGATTAGAAAAAGACCCTGGAACCCCTTGGTAACCTACTTTAAAGTTTTCTTTAATTTCAGTTGCTTCATATTTCTTTAAAGGAATAAAAGTAGACTGATAGCTTTTAGAGAGATTCATTGTATCCTGGACAAATGCTTTTGCATAAGATTCTAGAGATTTATCTTCTAAACGATCGACATTCTTCTGGATAACTTCTTTTTCTCTATCCTTCTGGAAGATCTGCATATCATGCGCTAATTTATATGTAATAACATCCTTAGCTACATGCATACGTTTTTCAAATAAGGCAATAATTTCCTTATCGATTGCATCTATTTCTTCTCGACATGTTTTTAAATCTTTCATAAAGCCTCCAACATATCTAATACACCTAGTGCCGCCATAGCTTCTACAACAACAATCGCACGAGGAATGATACATGGATCATGTCTTCCTACGATTTCTAATTCTGTATTTTTATGTGTTTTCACATTGATTGTATTCTGTTTTAAGGAAATAGATGGTGTAGGTTTAATACCTACCGTAAAGAGTAATGGCATACCATTAGAAATACCACCTGTAATACCACCATTATGGTTTGTAGAAGTTTTCACTTCTTCTCCTTCATAATAGTAGGCATCATTCGCTTCTGATCCTTTAAGTAGAGTAATATCATCTAGATCACCAAATGAAACTGACTTAACTGCAGGAATACTAAAGAGTAATGGTGATAAATGGGCTTCAATACTATCAAAGAATGGATTTCCAACTCCTGCTGGTAGTCCAGTGACAGCACATTCAATCTTTCCACCTACACTATTACCTTCTTTTCTCGCTTCTTCGATTGTTTCCTGCATTGAAGCATAAACATCATCATGAATAACAGGATAGTCTTTTTGATTCAGTTCTTCTAAGTAAGATGGAGTAATATCTAGAGGATAATGCGTATCCTTCACATCTTTAATAGAAAGAATATGTGCACCGACATGAATACCTTTTTCTTTTAAGATTTGTTTCGCGATAGCACCTGCAAAAACGATTGGTGCTGTAAGTCTTCCAGAGAAGTGTCCTCCTCCTCTCACATCATTAAAGCCTTTATATTTAATATAAGCAGGATAATCTGAATGTCCTGGACGCATATTATCCTTTAAATAAGAATAGTCTTTAGAATGCTGGGATGTATTTTTAATAATTCCACATAGTGGTGCACCTGTTGTATAACCATCTAATACACCACTGAGTATTTCTACTTCGTCTGCTTCTTTTCTTTGCGTACTCATTAAGTTCTTACCTGGAGCACGTCTTTGCATATCCTTATTAATGGCATCCATATCTAGCTTAATACCAGCAGGAAGATGCCCTATTGTGATTCCAATAGCCTTCCCATGGCTTTCACCAAATAAAGATAATTCGATATGATGTCCCCAATTAGCACTCATGATATTCACCACCTAGAGATGTGAAATCTTCAAAGAAACCTGGATAGCTCTTCTTAACACAATCCTTATCATCAATAGTAATTGGGCCATTGGCACGTGTAGATAAAATAGCTTCAGCCATACACATACGATGATCATTAGAGCTTGTTACTTCTGCTTTGTTATAAGAAGTCGATCCAGTAATAGTCATACTATCTTCTTCTTCAACTGCATCAATACCAGCAGCTTTTAATAGTTCTACAGAAGCAGTGAGACGGTCACATTCTTTAATACGTAAACGTGATGCATTGATGATGTGTGATGTACCTTCTGCAAGACCACAAGCCACTGATACAACAGGCATTAAATCTGGACATTGTGAAGCATCAATAGTGGCAGGTTTGATTTTGTCGCAGACTACTTTAATACCCGCACTTGTTTCTACAATTTCTCCACCCATCTGTTCCATAATATCTAAAATAGCTCTATCACCTTGTGATGAGTGCATATTAAGATTAGTAAGTGTAATATCACTTCCTAGTAAATCAGCAACTAGATAGAAAGCAGCCTGTGAGAAGTCTGCTTCTACATTATAATCACATGGCTTATAGTTCTGATTACCACGAATCTGGAATGCCTGATAATCATGATTAATAATTTCAATACCAAACTTTTCCAACATATCAAGTGTTAAGTCAATATAACCTTTGGATTCTAATGGTGTAGTGATTTTAATTAAAGAATCACCCTTTAATAAGGGTAAAGTGAATAATAAACCACTGATAAATTGTGAAGAAACATTACCTGGTACTTCAAATATATCTGAATGAAGCTGACCATCTAGAATAACATCTAAACGTTCTGAGTCTTTTCTAAGGTAGGCAATCTTTTGTTTATCAAAGATATCATAGTATACATCAAGTGGTCTTTGTCCAAGTTTTCCTTTACCTACAAAATGTACACGAGAAAAGTTAACGAGTGATAAAGGCATTAAAAAACGTAATGTAGAACCTGATTCATGGGCATCTATTTCTACTCTTCCTAGTCCTAAAGTAATAGAACCATCAATAATTAAAGTATCGCCTTCCTGTTTAATAATAGCACCTAAGGCTTTCATACCTTCTATTGTAGCTTCAATGTCTTCTGAGTAATCAATACCGCTAATACGGCTCATACCTGGTGCGAGGGCTGCACAGATAATAGCACGATGGGCTAATGATTTAGAAGGGGGAACCGCAATTGTTCCTTGAAGTGTTTTTGGTGTAATAGTGATTTTTGTCATTATATGTCCTCTACTTCCAGAATCATCTCTTTTTGATCCTTATGTACATAATACTCTCCTATTGTTTTAAGTAAAACAAAAGATAGTGTTGAATTGATGTTTTTCTTATCTAGATCAATAGCTTTAAGTAGTTCTTTTGTAGGGACATTGGCATGAGTAGGAAGGTTATAGTGACTTAAGGCTTCTTCTATACGTTTAGTAGTGCCTTGTTCACATAAGCCTTTAAGTTCTGCGATACGGGTGATAGCTACCATACCAATTCCTACTGCTTCACCATGAGAATATTTTTCATAATGGAAATGTTGCTCGATTGAGTGTCCAATAGTATGACCAAAGTTTAAGCATAAACGATCGCCAAAGTCATATAAGTCCTTTTCTACAACATCTCTTTTGATATCTACACATTTATAGATAATTTCATCAATGTCTTTATAAAGATCATCAAAGTCTCTATAACCAGCTAATTGATCAAATAAAGCTTTATCCTTGATACAACCGTATTTAATGACTTCTCCCATACCATCAGTAATAAAATGAGGATCTAATGTTTTAAGAGTGAGTGGATCAATAAGAACAAGTAATGGATGTTTAAAAGCACCGACTAAGTTCTTTCCTTCAGGTAAATCTACAGCCACTTTACCACCTACTGAAGAGTCAACCTGTGATAATAATGAAGTAGGAATCTGTACAAACTTAATACCACGCATATAAGTACTTGCCACAAATCCAGCTAAATCACCAATAACGCCTCCACCTAGCGCAATAAGTAAATCAGTTCTTGTAATCTTAGCTTCTAGTAATTGTGAATAGATAGAAGGAAGAATATCAAATCTCTTAGATGGTTCTCCATGAGGAATGACTACTGTAGAGACTTCATAAGTATCTTTTAACTGATTAACTAACTGTTCTCCATAAAGTGGAAAAACGTTATCGTCAGAGACAATAACGATTTTCGCACCTGTGAAGACTTGGGAAATTAGTTCTTTTGTTTTATTTAAGATACCTTGTTCAATATATATAGGATAACTGTCTTTTCCTAAGTTCACATTTAATTTCATTTTAGATTTCCTTTCCAACAACCTTACCGATTTCTCTTAATTCTTCAAGAAGTTTTGTATATTTTTTAGGCTTTAATGACTGAGCCCCATCACATAATGCATGTTCAGGATCATTATGTACTTCAATAAGTAATCCATCACATCCTGCTGCAACACTTGCCTTAGCCATTGGTTCTACTAACCACCATTTACCACCAGCATGTGATGGGTCAATGATTACAGGTAAATGAGTCATTTTTCTAAGTACTGGAATAGCCTGTAAGTCTAGAGTGTTTCTTGTATATGTTTCGAATGTTCTTACACCTCTTTCACATAGGATGACATTCTCATTACCACTTGCCATGATATATTCTGCACTCATGATCCATTCCTGATATGTTGCACTTAAGCCTCTCTTTAATAGAATAGGCTTCTTAACTCTTGCACCTACTTCCTTAAGTAATGTGAAGTTCTGCATATTTCTAGCACCAATCTGAACTAAGTCTACCTTTTCATTGAATTCATCAATATCATCAGCACTCATAAGTTCTGATACGATTGGTAAACCTGTTTCCTTCTTAGCAGCCACTAAGTAATCTAAACCAGTAGAACCTAATCCCTGGAATGCATATGGAGATGTTCTAGGCTTGAATGCACCACCTCTAAGCATATTAGCTCCAGCTGCTTTTACTTCCTTCGCAATCGCAATTACCTGTTCTTCTGATTCTACAGAACAAGGACCAGCAATAAGAGCCATATGGCCTCCACCTACTTTAACACCATCTACATCCACAATAGTATCTTCAGGATGGAATGCACGGTTAGCTAATTTATAAGGCTGTTCAACTCTCATTACTTTTTCTACAGAAGGTGAAACTTCAATATCTCTAGGATCTACTTTAGTAGTATCACCAATTACACCACAGATAGTCACATCATGACCTACAACTAAATGAGTTTCTAATCCTTTTTCTTCTACCTTAGCCTGGATTTTCTTTACATCTTCTTCACTTGTTTTTGGTTTGAATACAATAATCATAATCTTTTCTCCTCTTATCTTCTACCTGTATAAATAAAAGACTCTCATCCTATAAGGACGAGAGTGTATCTTCGTGTTACCACCTTATTTTATATATCTATCACTAGATATATCTCAACGAGTACTATCATACTCTGACAATATAACGGTTGTGACCGGAAACGCCTACTTCATTCAACGCTCTACTCCAAGATGAATTCAATATCCCTCAAACATCCTTACACCAGCCAAGGATTCTCTATGCTTCTTTGAAATATCTACTATTTCTTTTCACTGTATTTATACTTAGTAGTTCTTAATTTGTGAACTCATCATACTGAATAATCACACTCATGTCAACTGCTTTTTCTATTTTTCTTATACATTCACATAATATTTATGTATTATCTAAATATTACACTTTAATTAGATTAATACAATAGTAACTAGAACCATTCTTACAATACAGGGCAGGTATGCTTTTTGAAAGTTGATCTACTTTACCAATGACTTCTAATTGATATTTTATTGTTTCACCTGATACAGAATGAATAGTGAGTAGATCCCTATTCTTTAATGACTGCACCTGTTTCAATAATGATTCTGGAATGATTATATTCTTATTCTTATAATGTGGAAGGCTTTCTTCATGACCTATAACCCACTTGATATCATTGACTTGAAGTATCGCATATATATCATGTCCATCTATATCTAAATAAGCATCCTCAGATGAAATATATGAATCGGGGATTAATTGTTTTGTTTGAGTATATAGTGTTTGTATATCCTTTATTTCTTTACTTTGGCGATACTTTACATAACCAAATAAAGCACAAGACACCAGGATGCAGAAACATCCTAGTGTCATTAATAATTGACTAATCTTTTTCATGTCTAAATAGAGTTCCTACTATAAGTAAAAATAATCCTGATAAAGCCATTAATGTGACCCAGTGATTCATTCTTGTAGTATCCCCTGTTTTTACATGAGAACCAGTACTAGATGTACTTGTATTAGTAATAACATATTCTGTTTTTGCATCATTACTACTTACTGATACAATACCCTTATACCCTTTTACATTCTTTTCTTTAATACTGTAGTTCATTACTTGTTCAGTTTTCCATGAATAAGCATAGTTATGAGCTGCATCTAAAGTGATTGTTTTAAGAAACGTATTTCCATCATAAAGTTCTACTTCTATTGAGTTAGGATGAGTTGAGCCATTGTCTTTCCACTGTTTAATAATTTTATATTCATGAGAATAAACTTCTGAATATTTCACAAAATTAATAGATACATCATACTTAGTACTTTGTGGCAAAGAAATAAGATAAGGTAAATAAGTATATGTCTTACCATCTATTACTAAATTATCTGCCACAACCAAATAAAGACCTGTAGTTAAGTTTGAATAAGTTAAAGTAGAAGAAGTTGTTACCTTAGTCATACCTTCTTTGTTTGCAGCATAACCTTTTAAAGTCATAGCTGCATTTTTTAATTCTTCACTTGTTTCTAGCTTATTTAAATCAATAGAAGTATTTTCTGCATCTTTAAATTCATCTGTATATTCATAAGTGCCATCTTTAGAGACACTTGCAACACGATATAAATGAACATTCAATCCTGATAAACATTCATTAAGTGTAAGTGAACAATTCTTGTTCACTTCGACAGCAGCTACCTGGAATAAATTGAATACAGCAACTGATAATATAACTGTAAAACATAATATAATTTTCTTTAAGCTTTTATCCATAATAATTGCTGTCATCACCTTTCTTTATGTTTTTTTGATGTGAGATACCAGATAAATGCAATAATAATTGCGAGAGAAATCCAGAATATATCTAAAATAACTGGATCTGTTTTTACTAGATCTCTTCTAATTCTTAGATTTGTCTTATTGATACGATGACCTCTGACAAGTAGTCTATGGGTATTGACACCATAAGGTGTACAAGTCATAAGTGTACAACAGTCCTGTCCTTCTACAATCTTTAAATCATCTTTTTCTGTAGGAAGAACAGTTTTAATTTGATCGACCTCATAATATAGAGTTTGATCCAATATCTGAAGCATGAATGTATCACCAGTTTTAAGCTGATCTATATCCGTAAAAAGCTGTGCACTTGGTAATCCTCTATGTCCAGATATAACACAATGAGTACTTTCTCCGCCCACTGGTAAGGATGTACCTGGAATATGTCCTATCGCAATCTGTAAGATTTCAGCATCCGTCCCATGATAAATAGGAAGTGATACATTGATCTTAGGGATTTCTACATAACCCATCATACCAGTCGAAGTAACATCTAGAGTTTCATTGTATATTTTTTTCTCTTCATCATTTAAAGCATACATTGTATGTCTTAAATTTTTGTTGTATAAAGTGGCATCATTCCAGAGCTTTTCATACTGTTTTTCAGTCAGGTCTTCCACCTTTTCTTCATATCCAGCTATAGCTCTAGTCTGATGTCTTTGATTCCAATAATTACTAAAGCTTGGATAAATAACTAGGGAGAGTCCTATAACAAATAGTAGCGCTATAATTACGTTTATGATTTTCTTTTTCATTATAGAACACTCCTCTTATTCTATTTTATTTATCTTCAGCTTTTTTCTGCATTACTAAGAATGCACCTGCTGCAAGAATCATAACTGCACCTGCAACATATAGAATTGTAGTACCCATACCACCTGTACTTGGTAGTTCAGAACCTTTATGATTGACTACATTTGCAGTAAGTGATCCATTTTCTAAACTACTTTCAAATGAAACATCTCCTGTTGTAACATTACCAGTCAAAGTTAATAATCGAGGTTTCACAGCAGTCTCTTCATGTTTCGCAGAAATTGTGAATTCTAATGGATTAGGATTCATAGTATTATACTCACTTGGTGTTTTTGTTTCTGTTAATCTATATAAACCATCATCTAATCCTGTGAATGAGAATGTTGTACCTTCAGTATTTTTAACAACTGCTTTTACTATCCATTCATCTCCAACCTTTTTCTCAAGTGTGAATTCAGCACCCTTTAGAGGAGTACCATCTGGATCAACTTTGTTAACAATTGTCTTATAAGTAAATACGATTACCTTATCCACTGGTGTCTTACCAGTTTCTCCACCCTGTTCATCATTAGGATTGTTAGAAAATTCCATATACATCTCATTTGGGTTACCTAAAGAGCCGATAACTGCATCTTTATTCAATTCAGATTCATATTCTACTGTAATAACAGAACCTGCATTGACATCAGAAATCTGTTTTAAATTAGCAAATCTTACTTCAAAAGTACAATTAGCTTCTAAATGTTCAGTAACAACTTCATATGTTGATAGATCAGTGATTTGTGTACCATCTACATATACTTTTACTGAGTTTTTATCAAAAGTTAAACCTTTTGATTCATGATCATGGAATGTCATCTTATAAACAGTATATTTATCATAATCAGCAGCTACAGTACCTTTTAACTGGAAAGGAACTTTATCACCAATATCCCAGTCAGCTGAATCCTGCCAATTAGTCATTGCAGTTCCTGTTGAGTCGTTAATATCTTTTACCTTCTTTTCAGATGTAGGTTTATTACTCTTAGGTGCAACTGTCTGATTTTTCACTACCTTTAAAATAAATTCTGTATAAGTTTCATCATTTTTACCTAATGAGTTATCCTTATCTTTAATCAAATAGTACCCTGTTTTGGCAACATTAATAGTTGCTGTATTACCTACTGCTTTTGCAGATGCAGGATTCTGTAAATATTTATTAGCTTTCTTAGCAAATGCTTTGACTTCAGCTGAATTACTAGCAAATCCAGATAATTTTCTTGCTAAACCAGCAGCATCAGTTGCACCATATTCATTCAATAATGCAGTTTTACCTGCATCAGTAATACCATTGCCCCATGTGATATCACTTAATGTATCATTGCTTAACTTACCTCCAAAAATTTGATAAGCTTCATAAGTATGATCAGAAGTAGTTGGTGTAATAGTAATAGTATAGTTATCATCTGCCATAACTACTGATGGCATCGCAATGGCTAATATCATTGCGAACGCAAGTATGATTCCTGCGATTTTCTTAAATAGTTTCATATCGTTTTTCCTCCTTATTATATGATCCCCATTAATTCATAAAATACCTTTCTTTAATAAATTCTCGATTTGTATGTATATTACTTTCCATAGGCCTCCTTCTTTTTATTAATTGCTATAATAGCAAATAGAGTCGCTGTTACTAATAGAGCTCCTATTGCGTAATAACCAAAAGTACCAAATCCTCCAGTATCTGGAAGCTCAGTGCTATCTAACTTCTTGTTAGTCACCGTTATATTACCTGCTAAGATACCATCATTATTTGTATATAAGACCTGATATCCAGAAGGCACGTCTTCTTCAAGTGTATAAACAACATCATTGCCATCTACCTGCGTTGGTAAATTCTTCCATGTATAACTCCAGTTATTGGTTTCATTTAATGTGACTGTCTTATTCTCATACACTTGCTTAGAAGTTAAATAATCCCTGTCGTAGTCATACTCTGCATTTCCGCTTGCAGATGATAATCTGATTTTCAAATTAGTATCTGAATCAATGTTTCTAACTGTAAGTACAACATTGCTCCACCAGCTTACTTTTGTAGCAAGAGTATAATTATCAGTTCCTTCAACTGTTACGTTTTCAGATTCTTTACCTGGATCACATGATACTGGTAAAGTAATCTTCAAAGTACCACCTTTCTTTACAATGAGCATATTGTTCTCTACTATATTCTCGGAACCATCCCAATTTTCTGTATATATCTTAGCTCTCACATTTACCCCAGTTGGAGTCTTAATATTCTGAATCAATCTCACATTGATAGAATCAGGATGATTAGTAATCTCCTTATTCTCAGAATCAACCCATACCTTCTTTACATAAATGCTGTTAGAATCATTTGGCACATATAATGAAACTTCTATATTGTTAGGCACAAACCATACCTGTGTATTTAAGTCTATTCCAGATAAAGCAGAAATGTTCTTTTTATTCATCTCATCAATCGCATCCTGCTTTGTTTTGTTTTGATCTGCCTGATAAATAGAGAAATAGTATGGTGTATTATTTAATTCATATCCATCAGGTGCTTCGGTTTCTTCAATTTTATAAAGATTAAATGCTGATAAGAATTTGTCTTTATTTGTTCCAGTGAAGTCAATTTCACCATCTTCATTTGTGACAAATTCTTCTGATTCTCCATTCTTTATAACATCCCACGTGTTTTTATCAGGATTAAATACAGATAATTTAAATTTAGCACCTGGAAGAGTCTTAGAGTAATCTTTACCATCTACCTTAAAGATAGACATCTTACCTCTTACAACCCCTGCTTCAGAATGTGTAGTATCAATAGCTGTATCAACATCCGAACTGAATTCTCCTTGTAATACAACTTTGTTTCTTATTCTAGGAGTTGCTGCATTACCCACATCGAAATCATATTGATAAACAAGAACACATGCAAGTTCATCAGGTAGTGTAATTGTTAATACGTTAGTTTGCGTGTCAATCTGTACCTGATATCTGCTGCTATCAATTACTTTACCTCTATTATTTTCTTTTGATGAATCATATTCATAGATTTTCAAACTAGACGCATCAATATAAGCTGAATATTCATAATATAAATCAAGTTCATCCTTTAGTACAATCTTATCGGAATTTGGATCAAGATCCTTTCCAGCTGGATTAATATTGACTGTGTATTCAACTTTAGTGGTATTCTCAATTTGTTTTGCAAATTTAGCAACAACCTGAGTTTCACGTTCTACTTTTGTCTCTTGTTTCTGTTCTTTACCTTCATATTCTAATAGGTTTGCATATTCCTTGGATTCATTCTTTAAATCCTTCCAGAATTCATCATTTGTGATATCTACTGCATAATAGATTGCGATTGGACCATTAGGGTTATTTCTCTTACCTGAATTCCAGTCACCATCTGTTTTGTTATAACCTGACTTGAATTTGAAAGTAATTTGATTTGTCGTTTCATCATATGTATAGCTAAAATACTTTCTAATATCTGTCAAATCTCCACGGCCATCACAATAATATTCACTATTATCATTTCCGTGATAAACCACTTCAGGAGACCCACGATCTGCTGGATTATATTTATAACCAGCACTTGTATAATCTGAACGTTCATCCTTTATAGATAATTTTGTACCTTTAGGTAAAGTATCGGTAAAGCTGATATCATCGTTAGAATCTGGTGTAAATATTATTCTATAATAAAGCTGACCATTACGGCTTGTATAATTAGTATTTACTTTACCAGATGTATACTTTTCCTGTTCACCACCATCAATCTTACCATACCCCTGTTTTACTAATTTCTTAGGCTTATGATAAGTGATTGTGCTTTCTGATTCTTTATTATTCACAATACCTTTATTTGTATAATAATAATCAATACCTTCTTGTGTTCCATTCAACTGGGCAATTGTATGATAAGAAGAAATAAGTAAAGAACGACCTATAAATTGTTTGCCATCTTTTCTCTTTACAGTAACAACAAATGATTTAACATGCGCATCATCTACAATGACTTTATTTTTCTGATCCATATCTGAATAGAATTTTATATCAATATCGAGTTTATCATTAGAAACGACATTGCCATCTTTATCCTTTAATTGAACATTACTTATAATTTCCTTCTTCAAATCAGAAAGGATTGCATAATGTTCCCCTTTAAAGTCTGCATCTACCTTAGATGTACCTGGTTTAATAACATCTGAATAAGTAATAGATGTGATTTCCTTATCAGGCAATGTAATATAAGCCTGCCATGTATTTGTTAAAGTCTTACCATCATCGGAAACTGATTGACTTGATACAGTCTTTGTAAGACCCCAATCTCTATGCCATACACCAACAGTTGTTCCTGATTTATAAGACTTATCACCTTTAGAAAAATATGCTGTATTGTTTACATTACCGTTTTCTTTTGGTGCATCTGTTTGATACTCAATTGTATATTTATCATTAGAGCCATCAGGGAATGTATATGGTAATGATGTGATTTCAAATGTAGTACCATCGCTCTTCTTTACTGTCAAAGGAGTAGGAATAGTCAAACCGTTATCAATCTTATCCTTCAAAACATAACCACTTATATTCTTTTTATCCGGATTGATTGTAATAGTCCAATTCATCTTCCCTGTATTTTGATCATATCCACCATACTTATAAATCATTGAATTAGAAATTTGAATTGTAGTAGATGTCTCTCTTGATGTTTCTCCACTAGTACCCTTTACGCTATTTGTAAGTGAACCAGAACCATCCACATTATCAGGAGTTGCTGTTGCTTTATAAGTTACTTCATAGCTTTCTCCAGCTTCAAGTTGAGAAAGATTATCAATTGTAAATGAGTCACCACTAATGCTTGGTGTAACATCTACTGGTGTCTTAGCACCATTCTCATCAATCTTTGTTACTGTGAAGCTGTCTTTGTCATAAGTTGCAGTGGCACTATCCCAATTTGCAAACTTATCTTCAATCTTAACTGTCCCTTCAGTGCCATTTTTAGTACTTGCTTTAATGGTATAACCAACAGTGCCATCACTATTAAGTGTTGCCTTCTTAGACATAGCGAGATCATATTGTTCCCTACTAGGATTAACAATGATTTCTCCACCATCTCCGCCAAATACTACTCTTCCATCTTCTCCTGCACCTTCTGCAGATAAAGTACCCTGGAATGTAATATAACCTGAGAATGGTTCACCAGTCGCAAATTCATCATTAAAATGAATTGTAATTTTACCATCTTTCGTAATATGATATGTACCTACTGCCAATCCATTTGATGCATATACAATACCTTCTTCTTCATCAGTTAGATTAATTGCTTCTGGAAGATCATAAGTAATTGTTTTTGTAGTTTGATCAACCACTCCAGCTGGTAATTTATAATCAATATCTACCATGACATGGTCACCATCTTCAAATTCTGTAGATTTTACCCATCTTCCATTTTCTATCTTGCTGACTTCAGCAGACGTAATATATTCTCCAAAATCCGCACTATTACCTGTCTGTTGTGTAGGTGTATCCTCAGCAATAGCAGAAGGTGTCTGTGCATTAAATACAGTTGTATTCTTTGTAGGAAGACTGCTTCTTACTTGTTCCACAATCTGTTCATCTACCTGTTGTACTACTGTTGGTTCTTGAGGCTGTTCAATATACTTATTTAATTCAATTGTCTTTTTATTAAATGATATTGTTGAAGTACCGTTTGTATCATATGTAATATGAGATGAATCTGTATCCAATACCAATGCTAATTTTAATTCTGTTTCAGCATTCGTATTGATTTGTTCTTCATCAAAACTCATAGTCAATACATTGTTTTTAATCTCATAGCTACCAATAGAATTCACTAGATCATCTTCTAGATAAAGCTTATTTGCTTGAATATCTTCTACCTTTAGCTGTTCTGGTAAGCTATAAGTTAATGTTTCATTCTTTACAATTGTTTCATCTTTTTCTTCTATGGTAGCAAGTGTTCCTTTAGGAAGAGTTGCCTTAATAGTAATAGAAAGAGGTGTTTGGTCTTTAAGATATACATCAGTTGTATAATCTTTCATAGAACCTTCTTCTTGATACTGTACAGTCGTATCTGTAATCAATGATGTAAAATCATCCATTCTCGCATTATTAAGATAAAAGAATGAAGTTGCTATTATTAAAACCATACCAAAAATAAACATGATTTTCTTTCTGTTTATTCCATTATATTTTCTCATTTTAATTTCCCCTTTCTTTATAAAACAGAAAAACGAATAACCGGATAAACTCTGAAAACGACCTTGCCTACAATTTGATTTTGATCAATAGCACCTAAGTCGCGCATTCTTGAATCTATTGCATGAGTTCTATGATCTCCTAATACAAATATATGTCCTTGTGAGACTGTATAAGGAAATATTTCATCACGTAGTGGATTATCTTTTCTGCTTTGTATATAGTTTTCTTCTAATTTTTTATCATTCACAAATATATAGCCATTCTGGTCAATGTTTACTTTATCTCCTTCTAATGCAATTACTCTTCTTACCAGAAGCTTATTATTGTAATTAAATGCAATGAGATCTCCCTGTTTAAAAGACTTTGTTTTTCTAACATATACAACATCATTATTGACAAGCGTTGGATTCATTGAATCCCCTTCGACCTTAAAAAAAGAGCAAAAGCTTGTTATAATGAACATCACAATACAAACAACTATTAGGCTAATAAATATATAACGTTTTTTCATAAAGTTACCTTTTAAAATCGTAATATTTTTTTCTATGTAAATAGGATAGCACAATCTAAAAAGTGATGTAACCGCATACACTTGATAAGTTACATATTTTGCATAATGTTACATCATAATTTTTCTATTATCGTAAATATAAACATTTATTATACGTTTTTTCATAAATTTGTGGCTTTTCTATATTACTTATATTCGTACTTTTTATAAGCAAAAAAATAACCGCCTTTTACAAGACGGTTACATATATTTTATTATGATATTATTTTATCACTTCATCCGTTAATTTTTCTAGTGTATAAAGCATTGGCACTCCAGATTCAACCTGTCCAACCTTCATAATTCCATTAGAAGCATAAATAGTCAAATCACATAATTGACTAAACTTACCTATATGTGCTAATGAAATCATAATAATAGTATAATTTTTTACTCTTATATTTATTGATTTGATCAAAATAACGGAATGAGTTCCTTCTGCTACTTCTAATATGGGATAGTTGACATCATCGATGCCATAACAATAAAACCCTGCTCGACAAAATCGTCGAGCGGTATATTTCGCAATATCCCTACATACACCTAAACCAAGAATTTGAAATGAATCAGCACCTTTAATCAGATCAGCTGCTTTTTTAAGTCTATCTAAATAATCATTAGATTTTATATGCTCCACAAAACCTTCAATATCGTTTATTTCATAATTATCTTCCTGATCCTGCTGTTCATAAAATTCTTTAATCTTATACTTCAATTCTGAAAAGCCAGAATATCCCATCTTCTTACAAAAACGCATAACAGTAGCTGTTGAAACATGTACCTCATCCGCTAACTCACGAACACTTAGATTTAATATATGCTTTAGGTTTTTCACTACATAATTATACACACACATTTCTGCTTCATTCAAATTTTCAACTTGACTATACGCGAATCTCATTATATTTACTCTCCTTCCTCTTATTTCTTTACCTTAGATTATTTTAACCCATTTTCATTTACATTTCATGAAAACTAGTAATTTTTTTAGAAAAGAAAAAAAGAAAATTAAGTTATTATACAAACACCAATGTATTTGTTGCTTTTCTTTTCTAATAAAAAACTGATTATAGTTAATCAGCTTTTATTACGAGTTCACTCATAATTCCATTGAGTTCTATTTGATTGTCTGAGTCTTCATCTATGTCTCCTGCATAGATAATCTTTGTTTTTATACCTTTAGTAATTGTATTGAACAAGCATGATGATGTGATATTGAGTTGAGATGAGCAGCGTACTGAATTAAGATCTAATTTTCCATGAACAGCATCAATAGTGATAACCATATCAATATTACAATCTATTTCTATATGTCCAGAAATATCCATTAAATTGAGTGATGATGTTTTTATATCTAATTCGATAGAATCAGAATGAATATGAGAAACAGACATACTCGTAGGCAATACATCACATTCTAACTTATGAATATAATGTATTGGTAATAAGATTGAGATGTTGACAGTTCTTCTTTGATCTTTTGTGACATATTCTTTTGTCTCTAAGTCTATATCGAGTCTTGCTTTTTTTTCATCTAATTTAATTTTAAAATCCTTTTGTAAATCCTTATAGATTGAAGAAGAAAGAGTAATAATAAGCTTTTCTCCTTCTTAACCTTCTATCAAAACATCTCCTAAACTAGATAGATTTATATCAAAGTCCATTGGTTGTGCCAAATCATATTCTATCTTGCTCTTATATAATGATTGTACATGTTCATGAGAAAGAAGTGTATCAATAGAAATATGAAATACCTTTGCAAGTGTTTGAATATTATTAATATCCGGTATTCCTGCATCTGTTTCCCATTTCGTTACTGCCTGTCTTGATACACCTATTCTATCTCCTAGTTCAGTTTGTGATAAGTTTAATTGTGTACGATAATACTTAATTGTTTCTCCTAATGTCATATATTTGTCCTCCTAGTTCAAAGTATACTTATCTCATACTTATTTCACAAGAAAGTATCCGTATCATTCATACAAATACATGCTACGTAGCGTGTCATACCTATCTAATACTAAATACAATCAATATTGTCATTACCAAACTACTAATTACAAAACAAATCATGGCAACAACCTCAAATGCTATAGTATATAATTAAATAATATATGACTACAAATCTCGCATAAGATGCAAAGAAAAAAACAGGCCTAACCTGTTTTACATCTTAATGATTCCAAATGCATTCGCAACTGAGCTTAACAAGATAATAGCCGCAAAGATTGGACAAATATATTTAATCATGAAATTGAAGATTTTCTCACGTTTAAATGGATTGTTGTGAGATTTAACTTCTTTTGCAATCTGATCTACACCAATAACTTTAGATACTAATAAACATACACATGTTGCAGAGATTGGCATCATCACTGAATTAGTCAAGAAATCAAAGAAGTCTAAGAACTGCATTCCAATAATCTGAATAGATGCAAGTGGTCCATAACCAAGTGATGATAATGAGCCTAATACAAGCATGATGAATCCAAGAATAATGACAGATTTATGTCTACTCCATCCAAGTTCATCCTGGAATGTAGAGACAGCACATTCTGTTAGGGCAATTGAACTAGTAAGTGCTGCAAATAATACTAATATGAAGAATAGGATACCAATAAGTGTTCCTAGTCCCATACTATCAAATACTTTAGGAATAGTAATAAACATTAAAGATGGTCCTGCATTCAAGTTTTCCATATTTCCATTAGAGAAGGCAAATACAGCTGGAATAATCATTAATCCAGCCATAATCGCAATAGCTGTATCAAATACTTCTACGTTTTCTGTAGAATTTTCAATAGAAACTTCTTTTTCTGTATATGAACCAAATGTGATTAAGATCCCCATTGCGATAGATAAAGAATAGAACATCTGTCCCATGGCAGTGACTACTGTCATCCATGAGAAGTTCTTAAAGTTAGGTACAAGGAAGTACTTTACACCTTCAAATGCACCTGGACGAGTAACTGAATAAACAGTAATAACACATGATAATACAACTAGAATTGGCATCATGATTTTAGAGACACGTTCAATACCGTTTTTAACACCTGCAAATACAATAAATAAAGTTAATAATGCAAAGGCAATAAAACATAATTCTGTTGAAACACCATTAGAGATAAATTTAGAGAAATAGTCACTAGATGCTAAAGCATGACCATTACCCTTAACATATTCAACAAGGTATTTAATGACCCATCCACCAATAACAGAGTAGTAAGGTACGATTAATATAGGGATAATCGCATTGATCCATCCACCAAACTTATGCCCGATAGAGTTTCCAAATTTTCTAAAAGCGCCTACTGGACTCTTTCTAGTCATTCTTCCAATTGTGGTTTCTGCAATAATCATTGTATAACCAAATGTGAGTGCAAGAATGATATAGATTAATAAGAAGATTCCTCCTCCATATTTAGCTGCAAGATATGGGAAACGCCAAATATTTCCTAAGCCTACAGAGGCTCCTGCAGCAGAGAGGACTAATCCTAGTTTTCCCGAGAAAGTACTTCTCTTTTCATTGTTTTTCATAAAATCCCTCTTCCTTTTGTCTTTTTTTTAGAACAATCAACATTATATCACACTAGAAGAATAAGGGAATAAAAAATTAAAGAACTTAAAAAACAGAATCTCATAATTGAGATTCTGTCTTACACTAACTCTTTTTCATTCTTCTTAAGAGATAAATTCCAGATAATAAGAACAACATTGCAAATACAGCTAACTGTGTATTATCTCCTGTTTTAGCAGGTGTTTTATCTTTTTCTTCTTTCTTTGCTTCTTGTTTTTTATCTTGTACAACTTCTGTTTTCTTTGCGATGATCTTGAATTCTTCTGTTATCGTATGATTATTTTCAGAATGAGTAATTGTAATAGTCTGGTCTTCTTCTTTGTTTTTATCAAAACCTGTGAGAACGGCTTCTTTTGTCACATCACGAGAGAATCCATTGTCATAGAATGCAGTAATAGTGAGATCAGCTTCTTCACCTTTAATATGTTCTTTGTTCTGTTTGATTTCTAACTTTGTGAGTACTGATAACTTCTGTTTTCTAGGAACACTTTGAACATTAATACCTGCCATCTGACAAATACCTCTTGCTTGTAATTCTACTGACTCATAACCAAGTGATCCTGTCTTATAGCCAGAATTAGAGATGATAGAGAGAGGTTCACTATTATTCTCAAGTCCTTCTAGGACAAACTTAGTGTAGTATAAGATACATCCACGAGGGACATGATAATCGCTTGTCACAAGTACAACCTTATTAACAGTTTTATACTTTGTTTTTAATACTTCATATGTATTTTTCGCATTCCCTACTGTATCTTGCGCTCTGTTTTCTACAAGTAAGCGTGATGCATCTAAACCATGTTCTAAAAGCCAATCACCCATTAATCCACCTTCAGTGACATTAGGATTATGCTTTGCAGTACCACCACCTGTGACTACTACATAAGATTGTGGGTAATCCTTTGCGATAGCAAGACCTGTTTCTAATCTTCCTATAAGTTCCTGCTTCATTGTACCATCATCATTTAATGCAAAACCCAGAATAACAACTGACATACTATTATCGTTTGGTAAATCTTTAGGAACTTCACCTACATGAGTAAAATCAGGACCATTGACTTCTAGCCAATAATGCATGATTTGATCCCAGGCTTCTCCCTTTTTCTTATCTACAGATTTAAGTTCTACAAGAACACGCTCAATATCAGTGACTGCGTCTTCCATATAATCTGTATAAAAACCTATAAGCTGTGAAATGAGGACATCCGCATTATTTTCTGCATGTACTGGTGTAACTAAAAAGGCACTAAACAATAATGAGAAAGCAGTGAATAATGCGAATAATTTCTTGAATCGTTTCATATTATCCGCCTCCTTTTTTGTCCTTATTTCCTCCTTACATATACATTCTCTTCTCAACTTCATCATACTAATAAAGCATATAAATCACAATAGATACATGTGAAATAAACTGTTTAGAGGCCCTCATAATTATCTTACCTTTCATAATAAAAAGAGTACCGAAGTACTCTATTTGCGATCCAGTATTGATTTGATTGCCATAAATAATGAGAATACAAAAATAACGATATATAATCCAAAATATGGCATACGTACACCATGTTCTAAATAATCAGATAAAGCAATAAGTGCCCAGATGACACCCATCATAAGATATTGTGCAGCAACATAGCGATAGTCATCTTTATGTTTATTACGTTGTCTCATCACTAATGCGAAGCCAATAACAGCCGCAAACATTAAATATGTTAACATGTTATATTTTCCTCCTTAATTAAAAGAATAGCACAAATAAGAGTGCTATTCTAGGATAACAGGCGGATATGCTTCTTCAAATTGTTTCAAGCAAAGTGTCAATGTGTCATCTAAATAGCTTAAAGCCTGATTTCTGATATTTACAGGAATACCATAATACGCTTCCGCAATACTACCGCATATAGCCCCTATTGTGTCACTATCTCCACCAATAGAAATCGCATTTCTAATTGCATCCTCATAGTCCATTGATTCAAAGAAAGCCTCTAATGCCTGAGGGACTGTTCGTTGACATATTTCATTAAACTCATAATTATCTCTTATTTCATCAAGAGTAAAATCTATCTTATAGAAATTCTGATTAATATAGTCTTTAATTTCTTCTTTTGTTGAACCTGTCTTAGCTAAATATATGGCGGCAGCTGTTGCCTGTGCTCCTTTGATACCTTCAGGATGATTATGGCTGATAGCAGTCACTCTTTTTGAGAGTGCTAACGCTTCTTCCAAAGAAGAAGCCACAGTACCTGCCGCACTTACTCTCATCGAGGCACCATTACCATAACTATTATAAGGCTTTGGATCATCACCAAAGATCCAAAAATAGAAGTTAACTCCATAACCACAATAAGGATATTGTCTACCTAGTGACTGCATGCAATCAATTGTATTCTTTTCTAGATTTTCATAGTCAGGTTGACTTTTAAGTAATCCTGCTCCTATTGCAAGACTCATAATACTATCATCCGTAGGCATACATTCCTTTGTAAATAGTTCAAAGTCTTTCCCTTTATAATTTTCCCATTCAAATCTAGAACCAACAATATCTCCAATAATTGCACCTAACATCCAATCATCTGCGCAAATTCATCAATAGAAATGTTGTATTGAGAATAAATCTTTTCCA
>OMGM01000438.1_pt1 | contig 21836 bp, 17 predicted proteins | sample 1645851 | NCBI WGS metagenome assembly OMGM01 (sample SAMEA103958126, study PRJEB25191) | human gut metagenome | reverse complement strand
TATGGCGACGCCCAGCGTTACCGCCTTGGCGTGAACCTAGAGCAGATCCCGGTGAACAAGCCCCGTTGTCCGTTCCATGCCTATCACCGTGACGGAGCGATGCGTGTAGACGGAAACTATGGAGCCGCAAAGGGTTACGAACCTAACAGCTTCGGCGAATGGAAAGACTCTCCCGAGAAGAAAGAACCGCCTTTGAAAGTACACGGGGATGTTTATAATTACAACGAGCGTGAGTACGATGATGATTACTACAGCCAACCGGGTGCCTTATTCCGTTTGATGCCGCCGGAAGAGCAACAGTTGTTATTCGGAAATACCGCCCGTGCGATGGGTAACGCCCAACTGTTCATCAAGCAACGCCACGTACGCAATTGCTACAAGGCAGACCCTGCTTACGGTAAGGGAGTAGCTGAAGCTCTAGGAATCAGCTTAGAAGAGGCCTTGAAAGAAGACCGATAAAGTAGTAAGGCTACGATAGAAAGCGATAAAAGAGGGATAACCCCAGTAATCCTATGGATGAACAGGTTATCTCATTCTTTTTTAGTAGGATAAGAGAGGATATGCCATGAGACCCCGATACTGATAAGCCCTAACAAAGCTTTCACCCACCAATAGCCGACTAGCAAAAGGGAAGTAATGATCGTAGATAGCCACATGATAGCGATCGTGATAATCTTGGAACGCAAAGGAATAGCCTTATCTTCCACAAAGCCCTTAATATGCGGCCCGAAATAACGATTGCTCATCACCCGGTTATAAAGCTTCTCCGAGCTACGGACATAAAACCAACAAGTCAGTAACCAAAAAGGAGTGGTCGGGAGCAAAGGGACAAAGATACCGATCGCTCCCAATATGAGAAAAAACGTTCCTAACGTAATGTATATGATACGTCTCGTCCCGTTCATCAGCCAACCGTATATTCCGCGATTTGCTTGAAACCATTCAGGAAGTCCGTTATATTCATCCGTTTCTTTCCGGCAAGTTGCAAGGAACGCAAGCGAAGAAAACCGTCCTTCACGGCCACGTCGATATACGATTTATGATCCGTATGGATAGAGCCGACCGGGAAGTTATGCTCCGCCGGACGTTTCTCTGCCTGGTAAATCTTTAAAGCCAGACGTTTGCCATCCTCAGAGATCAATTCCGTCCAAGCGGCAGGATAAGGAGAAAGCCCACGGACGAAATCATAGATCTTCTTCACCGGCTGGTTCCAGTCAATCCGGCAAGTTTCTTTAAATATCTTCGGAGCAGGACGGAGTTCACCGACAACTGCCATTTCTTCTTGAGAAATTGGTTTGACCGTTCCATTCAGTATAGCATCTACTGTTTCAAGAACCAGCTTTCCTCCCAACATCATCAATTTATCATGTACCACTTCTACATTATCCGTATCTGCAATAGGCACACGTACCTGTTGAATGACCTCTCCGGTATCTATCTCATGCTTCAAAAAGAAAGTCGTAATCCCGGTTTCCGTATCACCGTTGATAACCGCCCAGTTGATAGGAGCAGCTCCACGATATTGAGGAAGTAAAGAAGCATGAAGATTAAATGTACCCAGTCGCGGCATATTCCATACCACTTCCGGCAACATACGGAAAGCAACTACAATCTGCAAATCCGCTTTCCATTCACGCAACGCTTCCACAAAAGCTTCATCTTTCAACTTTTCCGGTTGAAGCAACGGTAAATTCTGTTCGAGCGCATATTGTTTGACAGGAGAATATTGAATCTTATGTCCGCGTCCGGCAGGTTTATCGGGCATCGTAATCACACCCACTACATTATAACCGCCTTCTACCAATTGACGCAGGGCCTCTACTGCAAAATCGGGAGTCCCCATATATACTATTCTTAAGTCCTCTTTCTTCATCATTTTAAATATGTTATCATTACTTAGGCACGGATTAGTCTTCAGAAAAATGTACCAGCACTTGCCGATACGAATTAAATATCTTTGATTTAGAGACAAATCCCTGATAGCGGCCTTCCTCATCTACGACCGGAAGATTCCAGGCTTTCGTATCGTCAAATGTTTGCATAACCTGCTCCATTCCATCCGTATCGAAGATTTTGGCAGGAGCAGATATCATCAATTTATTAACAGTGAAACGATGATAAAGTTCTTGTCGGAACATGATGTTGCGAATATCGTCGAGCAATACAATTCCCAACAATTCACCCGTTTTCTTATCTGTCACCGGAAAGACATTTCTATGGGAAGCTGCAATTGCTTTCACCAGTTCGCCCAAGTCCATTTCCGGGTGTACGACAACGAAATCTTTCTCCACCACGTTTTCCATTTTCATCAGCGTCAACACAGCTTTATCCTTGTGATGTGTCAGCAATTGGCCCTTCTTAGCCAAACGCATCGAATAGATACTATGAGGTTCGAAAGCAATAATTGTCAGATATGAACTTACAGATACAATCATCAACGGAAGAAATAAATCATATCCACCTGTCAGCTCGGCTATCAGGAACACCCCTGTCAATGGAGCATGCATGACACCACTCATTACTCCCGCCATTCCCATCAATGCGAAATTCTTCTCCGGCAAATAAGCGGAGAAAGCAAAGTCATTGCTAAAATGAGAGAAAACAAAACCGGCAATACATCCCAGATAAAGCGAAGGAGCAAAGATACCACCACAACCACCTCCACCGTTTGTTGCACTGGAAGCAAATACTTTCAATAAGATAATCAGCATCAGATAAACCAGCAACAAATTACCATAGCCATAAAACATAGAGTTGTTCATGACCGTATCCCACTCTTCGGCAGACGTTCCATTCAACAAAAGATTAATCGTATCATATCCTTCACCATAAAGAGGTGGGAAAAGGAAAATCAATACACTCAACATCACACCACCAAAAGCCAGTTTCTTGTAAGGGTTATTGAGTTTGCCAAATACACCTTCTACCGAATTCATGGCACGTGTGAAGTACAACGAAATCAGCCCACAAAAAATTCCCAGCAAGATAACGAAAGGAATACGTTCCAGTTCAAATGCCTGATCGAGGTGGAACTTAAACATAGCCTCCGTACCAGTGACTATGTACGAAACAGTTGCTGCTGTCACGGCAGAAATCAGCAGGGGAAGCAAAGAAGACATGGTTAAGTCAATCATCAGCACTTCCAAGGTAAATACCAGTCCCGCAATCGGAGCTTTAAAAATACCGGCAATGGCACCTGCCGCACCACAACCTACGAGCAGCATCAACGTGCGATGCTCCATCTTAAACACGCTCCCGAGATTGGAACCGATTGCCGAACCTGTCAGTACAATTGGTGCCTCTGCTCCGACTGATCCACCAAATCCGATGGTTATGGCACTGGCGATAGTAGACGACCAGATATTGTGTCGCTTGATACGTCCCTGCCTACGGGAGATGGCATATAGAATTTTGGTGACCCCATGACTGATATCATCCTTTACAATATTACGCACAAACCAACCTGCAAGGAAAATACCGACTACCGGATATACCAAATACAAATAGTTAGCTTCTGTTGCATTGAAATTATTAGTCAGGAAATTCTGTATCTGATGGATAAAAAATTTCAATATTAACGCAGCAAACGCATTGCTTCTCCTTTATGTTCGCTTCCCGCCATTTGATACAACGCTGCAATAAACTAAGTTTTTCTCCTTTCATTTATTCGCGAATTATCTTTATCACTCCACCTTTTTCCAACTTAATAATACTTGAGGGTTTCGGCTTATTCATATCATCCTGACGAAAGCCAACGATATAATCTACCGCCGATTTGATTTCATCACTAATTTCACTAAAATTAGCAGCACCCGGCTGCCCGCTGACATTAGCCGAAGTAGAAACAATTGCTTTACGGAACTGCTGACAGAGTCTTCTGGAAAAATCTTCATTCGTCACACGAATCCCTACACTGCCATCTTCGGCCAGCAGATTAGGTGCTAAATTTCGTGCTCCGGAATAAATAATCGTCAACGGCTTGTCGGCAACTTCAATCAAATCCCATGCTACATCAGGTACATCCTGTACATAAAAATCCACTTTAACCGGAGAATCCACCAACACCAACATAGCTTTGCTATCAGCACGTTTCTTAATCTCATACACCCGGCGTACAGCCTCCTCATTAGTCGCGTCACAGCCTATACCCCATACGGTATCAGTGGGATAAAGGATCACTCCTCCTTCATTCATCACCTGACAGGCTTTTTTAATATCTTCTATCATTTCTTGATTAATTTCCGTTAAGAACAAGACGCAAAAATAACACATTTATTCCATTTAGTGAAATCTATCCTGACGTTTTTAAATCACCCTTTAAAATCAACTATTGGCAGACAACAATTTAACTATTACATTATTACAAGCGTGTTTCCCTAACAGAACAAACATCCCAAAACTTCGTTTTAAACGATTATTAACGAAAATCTTCCTTATCTCCGAAAGCAGAATCATTAGAAATCTCTATCTTTGCCTCAATTTCAAGCAAGAAAGCAAAAGTGCCATTTTTGTGTCGAATTTAAAACGTTTAAGAGAAAACAATGGAAGAAATCGTATTTCATCACACATTACCTATCCAATTGCGATTCAATGATGTAGACAAATTTGGTCACGTCAACAACACAGTTTACTTCTCCTTTTACGACTTAGGAAAGACTGAATACTTCGCTTCAGTATGCCCCGGAGTAGATTGGGAAAAGATCGGGATTGTCGTTGTCCACATCGAAGCGGATTTCGTCAAACAGATATTCGCATCCGATCATATCGCCGTACAGACTGCTGTTTCTAAGATAGGCACCAAAAGCTTTCACCTGATCCAGCGGGTTATCGACACAGAAACGAATGAAGTAAAATGTATCTGCAAGTCTGTTATGGTTACTTTCGATCTTGAAAGACATGAATCCATGCCACTGACAGAAGAATGGATAGAGGCGATCTGCAAATATGAAGAACGGGACTTGCAAAAAGCATAGATAGTTTTTTTTTGAAAAAGCCCCCTCACGAATGAGAAACAAAACAAGCAAAACCAATTCTCCGGAAAAAGTTTTATTCTGATTCATGTCCGCTATATAACAGAAATTGCCTATTTTTGTACCTTAATTAATAAGGCATAAAATATCTAGTACAGAAAATGATAGCTGACAAAAGTATAAATTTAGATACCCTTTATAATAAAAGTTCATCTTTTATCTTTCACGCTTTTCACAGTCTCATAAACTGTAGAATAACAGATGTTTGCTGTGATTTCACAACCCCATTTTAAACTCCTCACATCCTTCACACTGTTCACACTTTTAAGAAAAGAAGCTCTAGTTCAAACAAAAACTCAGGTGTTTTCTTATGTGGAAGAACGTAAGAAGAATATGACCGGATACCGGATTGAAACAGCCGACATCGTATCAGTCGACTAAAGTCGGCTATATAGCCGACTCCAGTTGACTAAGCAGCCGACTTCAGTCAGCTAAGTGGCCGACTCCAGTTGTCGATTAATAAATCAACGTCAAAATCGCCATATAGAGCCGACATTATGTAGTATCCAGCCATATATTTATGTTCAGTATTGGCTTAGTTCATTTTCATACGGGATTCCTCTAACTCAAATACTGACTCACATTCTTGATTGATAAACCTCTCCCTATTTGATAAGGAATAATTTCCGCAAAACATTAGCCATATCCGTATTGTCTCTCCTGCCCGAATAAAGAACAGCCTGCTTGCCTATCGCATACAATGGCACGGGTGCTCCCGTATGCGTTTTAGTTGTCCATCCCAATGACGCCTTCTTATCCAACAAGGCAATAGCAGCCACCGCTAAAGGTTCATCTTTCGCGTAAAGGCTGACCACATCTTTCGACTTCTTCTTCAAGAAAGACTCTTCGTAGCAAACCAATAATTCAAGTTCTTCACGCGGAGTAATCTTAATTTGTTCCCAAAAGCCCAGGTTCTTTTTCAGAAACGCTTTCATGTCTTTCCACGAAGGAATCATCTTTCCGCTTTTCATTTCACGCATAGCAGCAGTCAAGGCTTCTTGTGAACACTTCTGATATTGAAGCAAGTCGATATTCAGGTTCATATCGGAGTTGCCCAGTCCAAGACCGCCCGTTTCGTGGTCGGCAGTCACTAATATCAATGTCTCGTTCGGATGCTTTTTGTAGAAATCATAAGCCAAGCGGATACATTGGTCGAAGTCAATGGTTTCTTTCACAACAGCGCCACCGTCGTGGGCATGGGCCGCCCAATCTATTTTTCCGCCTTCTACCATCATAAAGAAACCCTTCTTCGCGGTTTCCTGAAAATTAGCAAGGCAGGCTTTTGTCAAGTCAGGCAAACTCAAGTCTTTGGCGGAACGGTCCATCGCATATTTCAGGCTTTTGCTCACTGTATCGGTTGGGAAGAGGAGAATTTTATCCTTTGCAGCAGCACGGTTATAAGCGTCCATTCCACGAAACATCGTATAGCCTTTCTGATTGAACAGGTCATAAAGGCAAGGCGCCGAAAGGTTACGCTTGCTGCGAGGTTCGAGCAATCCCGCCCCACCGAAGAAATCGAAACCGGAATTGGCGGCATCCACTCCTATTTCGTAATACATAGAACGGTCGGGTTGTGAAGCATAAAATCCACCGGGGGTAGCGTGGTCGATAGAAGCAGAAGTGATTATTCCTATTTTATAACCTTTATCTTTCAGTTGGCGTGCCAGGGATTTTAACCCGTGATTCTTTTCCGCATCCATTCCGATTACATAGTTCGTCGTTTTTTCTCCGGTAGCCAAAGCGGTAGCTGCGGCGGATGAACACGTAATCAAGTGAGAAGCCGAGCGCGTGCATACTTGAGTCATCACAGGGAAAGTGGGGAATAACAGTGAACATTCGCCCGTATCTGTTCCTACTTTCTCCGCATAAATTTGGGTTGCTTCCACATGGTTGAATCCCATGCCGTCACCGATAAACAAGAAGATATATTTGGGGACTTGCGCTCCGTTTACAACGACACTGCACAATAATAATAGCCCCAACAGGGAGCATCTTAAAAGTTTCTTCATTTCATTTTCCATTTTATTCGCAACTTCAAGTCGTGCGATAGCTGATAAACAATAAGGTTATTCATAAACATAAATGATGTTGGGCACTCCGCGTTCTCCGGCATGGTCGAAACGTTTATTATCACAAGGATAATTGACGACACCATTCTCCGGTGCCCCCGACAGCCATAATGTTGTGGAACCGCCACCGTCCAGGTTCAACGCATCCTTACCGCCTAATATCCGAAGCAAGTGTGCCAGTTCGGGGATATTCACCCCTTCGGCACGCCCCGGAAAACGTCCGTTCACCGTGACAAGCAGTATTTTTCCATCCTTCGTCATGCAAACAGCACTACGGGGATGCTTATTCTGGACAAAGTCCTTTCCACACAAGCTCCAGTCGCATACCCGACCGTCTTTTAATAATAACGGTCCGGATGCCAATATTGTACCCACCTTTCGCTTATATTTTTTTTCTATCTGTCTGTTCCAGGGAATCAGCTTCATCTTTCCTTTCCGTTCGTAAACGGCTCCCGTGACACGTAGTTTAAACTCGTTTATCGTTGTCGTATCAATCACTTGCCTGTCTGTTTTCAGGAAACAGACAGAATTCCCATGCTTCATATCAAAATAAGAACCATTGATTGCCGCAAGCGCATGATGTTCGGAAGCTATCCGGCTTGTCTTTTTCATACCGTCCGATATGGCAATACCCGCTTTCATCCCTTTGCCGGGGTCAATCTCTATCAGGTTGATAACTTGGGGGCACTGATAAAGCTGAGGTATAGACGCACTCTTGTGGATAATTCCCTTTTGAGCATGTATTATCTCCCATTGTGCAGAAACGATTGCCAAAGAATCTGATGCGGTCTGCCCTTTCAATGTTCCGACGGAACAGAGAGCTAAGACAAGGATAACGAAGTATTTTCTCATTGTAAACAGACAGATAAATGTGTTAAGTTAATAAATTAATTAAGTTATCTTATTCAGTAAGACTATTCCCTTGCAATATCCACGCAGCTTTCCGGGTTGCATATTGCGACCATGCCTTGATATCCGCAGGTATCTGTCCACTCAACTGATTATCATTCACTCTGAATATACCACTCGAACCACTCTTCTCGATTACCGTTCCATATCCGTAAGGGATACTTCCACTGAATCCGTTGGTATAAATCATAAACTCTTTCAGGCTCTTCCAAGTGGTCGGTTTATTGTTTCCGTCTAACGGAATAACCGGAAGCGGCCCGCTCAAATTATTACAATATGCCTTTATTGTCACCATACCGGGGATATTTATCAACATATCCAGATTACCAGTAAACGTGTTGTTAAATCCGGCCGGAGTGGAAGTTGGATGATTTGAGATGTTAAAGCTAGTCAATAATTCACATTCTCCCAAAGATTCCGGCAAGTTTCCGCTTGCAGCAGATTCTATTATCCATAAAGTGGTCAATTGGGACAGTTGTCCTATTTCCTCGGGAATACCTGCTAACTTCTGATGTTTGAACTTTATGCTTCTCAGTTCCGACAAGTTGCATAAGGGGATAATATCTCCTTCGATATTATTCGGGGACTGAATATCAATCTCAACCACCCTCTTATTCTCAAACTTCAATCCGAACCAGTTTGTCGGGTTAGTTTCCAGTGGAGCGTCAAAGTTCCATTTCTTCGTCCAGTTATCTCCGTTCGCACTTTCGTAGAACATTCTCAGGTAATCGATGTCTCCCAAAGGTTTCTTATCCTGCGTTATTGTCAGTACGTCGGTAATCCCATTCGAACCTTTCAGGTACAATGAGGCGGTACGTCCCTCGTCTATATCCGTATAAGGGTCAATCGCCAATTTCAGTTCCGATTCATTGATGACGCCCGGAGTAATTGCCGCCCCGTCGGTAACGTGTATCCAGTCGCATCCTTCGGATAGTTCGTATGTGTAAGTAACCATTGTCGAAAAAGGTATCACCTCTTCCGCACTGCCTTCCGCACCTACTTTCACCGCACGTTTTTTTAAAGCGATGCCCACTCCTTCCTGTACCACTTTCAGCTTTGTTTCGGCACCTTCGATAATCCAGCCTGCAATTTCCGCTTCGCGGGGAGCTACATTCGCATTCTTGGATACCGATATTCTGAAACTTCCCGTACCCATCCCGTTCGATGAAAGCAAGTCAATCCAAGTGGCGGAAGTCTTCACACGCCAAGGCAGATTGGATTCGATATCCACCGTATATTCCTTTTCTTCCAACGGAAGATTCAGCGTTCCGTCCGCAAACTTCAAATCCGGTTCGGGCATTGTGCGTCCCGTATCATCCGTAAAGTCCTGACAGCTTGCCATACCCAGCAGCAAGGACAGACAACAGATGATTCCCCATAGACCTTGCCAGCAACTATACATTCTATTATTTCGTATCATAATGATTCAACTATTAAGATTCAAACTATTAATTATCGGTCACCACCAACAGTCCGTTGGCAACTGCTCTTTCGACACCGCCATTATCATAAGGCCAATTGCGGATAGCAAAACGGTTCTCTTCAAATCCCGCCTTCGAGCGGATAATGAACGTAGACGAACCACCGCCATCCAGATTGATAGCATCCTTCGCTCCCAACGCTTTCATGACAGCTCCCATTTCAGCATACCTCATGCCATTGGAGTACCAAAAGTTACGTCCGTCGGCAACCAAAATATAAACGACATTATTGTCCGTCACGCCGATAGCCGTCCGGGGTTCCAGTGCTGTCGATGTCTGAGGAAGCACATTCCCGTTCGTCATCAAACGCACGCGACCGCCCACCGCTTCCTGAATCTCATCCTTATAAGTATCATATTCGTCATACGAGCCAATCACCGCCTTCTTACCCTTCGTGACGGCAAAGAAAGTACATACATTATCGGTCATCGTATTCTTCAAGCATACCCCGTTCCGGTAGTAAATGCCTTGCGGTGTTCCGTCCGTAGCAAAGAAATCACCATTCACGGCAGCCAGAACACGGCTGCCCTGTTTGTCGTGTGCCAATGCCTGCAACGTCATTTGTTGTTTCGTCTTGAGCTTGCCTTCGTCTTTGGGAGACGAAGCCTTCATCGTCAGATGCGTGTCTTTCAAATCGACTTCCAGGACAAACATCTTTACCGCCATACCTGTGGCAGAAAGGATTTCCATCTCCAAAGCCTTTACACCCGGAGCCAACGTGTAAGTAGTGTCCGAGAAATATTGTCCGACGTATCCGTCACTTCCGACAATTATCTTCTGTCCCAACTCCGTTTTCGCGCCCTCGGTGGAATAGACGGTCAGGTCTTCATCATTATTGCATCCCGTCCATAGCAGACACCCTAAAAGAAGAAGAGCGGAATCATATATCAGTTTTTTCATCATTTTGTCTCTTTAATAAGTATAAATACAATCATTATCAATATCCGGGATTCGGCTCCAGGTTCGGATTCGAAATCATTTCCTTGCCCGGTATAGGCAATACCAACTGGTAATCTTTCAGTCCAAGCATTGTCTTTGCCTTATTCGTACGTATGAGGTCATAATATCTGAAACCTTCGGCGAGCAGTTCCTTCCGGCGTTCGTCCAGGATATATTCTATAAATTCGTCTTCATCCTTCGGATTTACGGCATCCAGCCCGCGTTCTTTCCGCAAGTCGTTCAGCCGTCCCAGACCTTTGGAGAGTCCTTGCGCTTCCGCACTTATCAGGTACATTTCAGCCAGACGGCTCATCACTACCGGGTCGGTACCGGTTTGTCCGCTCGGATATTTATTGATACAAGGTTCGGCACCTACATTGATAATGGAAACTTCTTTCCGTTTATCCTTGTCGTCATACATATTCATCACGTCGTTCGTGGGACGATACACATAGCTGCCGTGATTGGGATGAGCATATGTATAGAATAAGGTGGAAATGGTGATATTCGATTCTTCCGCCAGACATTGGAAGGAAAAGATAACTTCCGTGTTGGTCTTTCCACGGAATATCTTGTCGAAGCTATCCAGTTTGTATTTTCCATCCTTTATCAGACCTTCCGCCAGTGCAGCCGCTTCCGTCTTTTTGCCACGTTCGAGCATCACACGGGCTTTCAGTGCAAGGGCGGCATCGCGGGATACATAGTAACAACTGGAAGAAGTCCCCAAGAAAGCAAGGGCTGTTTCGAGTTCTTCCTCAATAAATGCCCACACTGCTTCTTCCGAATCACGGAAAGGCTTGTCCATCGTATTCACTCTTTGGATAGGCACACCACCCCAGCGTGTCACCAGTGAATGATAGATATATGCCCTGAAATAATGCGCTTCTCCGATAATCAGATTCCGCAGGTCGGATTCGGGAAGGTCTTCTACAATGGAGATAACATTATTTACTTGATATAAAGCATTGTAATAGCCGTTCCAACTGTTGGCTACGATCGAATTCAGTGAGGAAAGTACAGAGTTTATCAAGTCCCTTGCATTCCCTGTACTTTGAGTCAAGTCTCCGCCCAATATATCGAATGTAATATATGACTCACGCGCCGGAGAGTTCTGTACCTTATTGTACATTCCCATGCGTAAAGCCGATAAGTCTTTGGGCGTCACACTTCCCGGCGATACGGCGGAGTGGGATTCGATATCAAGCATGCCACTGCATGAAGCCAGCAACAGGCATCCCAGAAATATAGTAATAATCTTTTTCATCATTGTGAGCGTTTATGATTAGAAACTAAGGTTTATTCCGAAATTGACCGAACGGGAAGGCGGCACTCCATACAAATCGACGCCAAAGTACTGCGGGTCCATGTTCTTACTCACTTCAGGGTCCCAGCCGGAGTATTTGGAGAACAGCAACAGGTTGTCCCCTTGCACATAGAGACGCAGACCTTTCAAACAAATCTTTTGTAACATTACTTGCGGGAATGTATAACTGAATGTAAGAGAACGCAAGCGAATGAAAGAGCCGTCTTCAAGGAAACGGGTGGAGTTCTTGCTGTTATGCCCACACAGCGTATTGACCGCACGCGGATATTTATCAGAACTTCCCGGAGCCGTCCAACGATTCTTGGCGACATCTTCCGTAATGGCCATGCGGTATCCGGGACGGGTAGCGGTCACCGCCCATTCGGCATACACATCATTTCCGTACATATACGTAAAGAACACATCCAGTTGGAAACCTTTGTATTTGAAAGTATTGTTCCATCCACCGAAGAAATCGGGATTGGAAGAACCGGTCAGTACACGGTCGTTATCATTGATAATGCCATTATTATCCGCGTCATGATATTTCACGTCACCGGCACGTACACCCAGGTCGTACAATGGTTGCGGCACTTCACCGTCATATTGGTAGAGCCCGTCCATCTGGAACAGGTAGAAAGCTCCCAGTTCCTCACCTACTTTCAAGGCGCGGTTAGAACCTATCGGAAGCAAGTCGTCTCCCAGCAGTTTAGTCAATTTGTTTTTGTTGTGGGAGATGTTGAAAGAGGAAGTCCAGTTGACTTTCCCTATATTCAAATGGCCGTTGATGGAGAATTCCACACCGTAGTTCCGCATGGAACCGATGTTGCTGGTGATACTGGTGAAACCACTTGTTCCATGCAAGGGCATTGAATAAAGCAGGTTGTTCGTATTCTTCAGATAAATATCGGCTATCATATTCAGTTTGCCGTTCCAAAAGCCCAGGTCGAAGCCGAAGTCATACTGGTCGGCAGTTTCCCATGTCAGTTTGTTGTTTCCCATGCTGGTGACAGCCATACCGCTATTATTGCCGTAGTTAATGCCGCCGGACATTAACGGTTGCCAGGCATAATTGCCGATTCCATCCTGATTTCCGGTCTTACCATAACTCAGGCGGAACTTCAAGTCTGTCTGAGGGAATTTCCAGAAAGATTCTTTCGAAACATTCCAACCTAAAGAGACAGAGGGGAAATATCCGTAGCGGTCGGAAGGGGCAAAACGGGATGAACCGTCCGAACGCATAGTCACATTCAGAATGTAACGGTCTAAATAAGACAGGTTGATACGTCCGAAGTAGGACTCCATGGCAAACTCGGAGATGCCGCCCGAAGCATTATAAATTTCGGAAGCCGTGCCGACCGTATCGAATACCGGAGACGGAAAACCGCGTCCGTCGATAGAAGATGTACGGGTGGACATCTTCTGGAAAGAATGTCCTAGCATCAAACCCGCTTCAAAATCACCGAACTTATCATTATAGTTGAATACATTCTCTATCAATAAGTTCTTCACCAGGCGGTTGTACTCCACAATACGTCCGCCGCCTGCTCCATAAGGATGATTCTCATTGTAGTACACATAGTCATACGTATATCCGATGTCGGTGCTGACAGAGTTTTTCAGACTGAACTTCTTGTATTTTAAGTCTGCATTGAACGTTCCTAAATAACGGTAGGTATCAATATAGGATACTTCTTCATTCAGAATCTGAAGTGGATTATGACGTGCCAACTCGTCGGTTCCACCTAAATAATAGTCACCGTTCGGTTTGTACGGACGGTCGAAAGGACGTTGTTCAACGGCACGGGCTACGATGGTAGAACCGATATTGGCTCCCGGAACACGGTTGTTTTTCAGATAATTACCGCTGACATTGGCGCCGACTTCCAACCAGGAAGTCATTTCGTGGCTAATCTTGGCTTTCAGATTGATTTTGGTTATGTCATTGGTCTTGATTATACCTTCCTGATAATTGTAGTTGGCTCCCACATAGAATTTTGTTTTCTTGCTTCCGCCGGAGAAGGAGAGGTCTACATTGTAAGAATGTCCCACTTGAGTAATCAAATCCAGCCAATCCGTATCGGGTAATCCCTGGAATGGGTTGGAGATAGGCACTACATACCCTGCAGAACCTACGGTATAGCCATTCTGACGGTTATAACGTTCGACTCCGTCGTTATAAGTTTCCACATACAAGTCAGAATCCGCATATTTAATGCGTCCTTTATTGGCGAATTTGGAGATTCCCGTACTGACATTCAAACGAATATCCGAACGGCCTTCCTTACCGGATTTGGTTGTAATCACCACCACGCCATTCGTTGCCCGCGAACCGTAGATAGCTGCCGAAGCGGCATCTTTCAATACTTCAATAGATTCGATGTCCGTCAGATTCAATACTGCCATCGAGCTCAAATCTTCCCCCATATTGAATAAGGAAGCGTTACTGTTAAGGATGGGAATTCCGTCCACCACGTACAGAGGTTCGTTACTGGCACTCAAAGAAGCCGCACCGCGGATACTCATTCGTTCGGAACTTCCCAAATTGCCGGAGCCGGTCGATACCGTAACACCCGCCACTCGTCCTTGTAGTAATTCGCTCGGAGTCAACACCGGACGCATATTCGATTCGCTGGGCTTAAAAGAACTGATTGCATTAGTCACCAACGCCTTACGTTGTGTGCCGTATCCTACAACCACCACTTCATTAAGTGCTTTTGAATCTTCGCCCAAGGTCACATTGATAGTCTGCTGTGCTTTCACCGGATATTCCATACTCTTATATCCGAGGAATGAAAAGACCAAGGTTGCATTATCGGGAACTTCAAGGCTATACTTGCCATTTATATCAGTGATTGTACCGATGGTAGTGCCCTTAACCGACACATTGCATCCTACGATGGCTTCGCCCGAATATTCCTTCACCAGACCGGTTATTCTTTTCTTGTGTTGCACAGGACTTAGCGCTTCAGCTTGTTTTTTCGTAAGGATGATGTGTTTCCCTTCCATTGTATAGGAGAACTCCGTACCCTTCAGTGCATCCAGCAGCAGACTTGCCACTGTCCCATTCTGAGTGAAAATAGATACTTTCCGTTTCAGACTAACCTCACGTTCATTGTAAATAAACAAATAGTCTGTTTGCTTTTCAATCTGCCTGATGATTTCAGCCAATGTTGCGGTTCCTTTATTCATCGAAACTTTCTGATTTTGCGAATAGCCGTTCAGGGCATATGTCTCAAGAATAATGAATAACAGGAAAAAGACAGTTAACCTCATAATTCTTAAAATTTGAGTACAGTGTGTTTTTCTATGGACAATACGCCCACACCAAAGATTATTTTTCATATCTTTGCCTAGAGTTATTAAGTTAATACATAAAGATTTGTAACAGATGTCGAGTCTTTTTTATTGACTTCTCACATATCGGTAAGTGTTGCAGCATTTACCGATATTTCTGTTTTGAAAGGGCTGGTTCTCTTGCTCTCATTCCGGGTGTTTCTTTTTTAGATTAAATACTAGGGTTGATTTAATAGATAATTATCTGATTTTTCTCATCGTCCTGTATATAGTTGAATTTGACGTACTTCTGCAATACCTTCATCACGTGCTCGATTCCTTCTTTCTGACGGAACTTACCGGTACACGGGCGGGAAGCGATTTCCTCGTTCTTATTAATAATCTTCACTTCATAATATTGCTCCAATTTCCTGAAGACAGTTTCCAGCGGTTCATCCTTGAAAGAATAGATACCCATTCTCCACAAGAAATCATTGTCCGATGAGAAAGTCTCCTTATAGAGTTTGCCATCTTTAACTTCTACCTTTTCATGAGGTTTCAAGGTCATTTCATGTTGTGTATCGGGCTGATACACGGTAACTTTACCTTCAATCAAAGATGTCTCGAATAAACCGGAGTTTGGGTAGGCAGAGACATTGAAGGTGGTTCCCAATACTCTGATATCGTATTTCTCCGTTTCTACAATGAAAGGATGCTTCTCGTTATGTGCCACTTCGAAATATCCCTCTCCTTCCAGAATCACTTTCCTCTCTTTGGAATGAAATCCGGTTGCCGGATATTTCAAGGTAGAGTTGGAGTTCAGCCAAACAATTGTTCCGTCAGCCAAGACCAGACTAGCCCTTTGTCCTGCCGGGACGGTCATAATTTGCATTTCGGCAGAATGTTCTATCCGGTATTCCTGATATTCCTTATGGATAATAAAAGCAACCATGGCAACGACCGCCGCTATCTTTATAGACGCCCAAAGGTAACGCATCACAGGTTTCTTGTTCTCTGTTTTTTCTGCCTGTAAGTTTCCATTCCATATAGTGGCATTGTAAACACGGTGCAACTGCATCAACTGTTCCCGATTTTCTTCGCTCTCCTTCATCCAGCGTATCACTTCCTTTTTTTCTTCGGGAAGTGCGTCACCTGCAATATATTTATTCAATAGTTTCGCGTCCATACCTTTTCTTAGGTTTATATATAAACTCTTTGTGGGCTTACATATATAAGACACGCCACTTGCAAAGTTCACTAGTGGAAAAAATAAAAAAAGTGCGTTATTAACCGTTTATTTGTTCCCCGGTACCGGAAGGTGTGTTCCTCGGTGCCGAAGGAGTACTTCACCGGTGGATAACTTTATTAGAAAAATAATAAGGTATAAAGATAATCTTTCAGGTTCTTTCTCAATTGTTGCAGCGCTTTACTGATATGATAATCGGCTCCTTTCACTGTGACATTCAGCGCTTCGGCAATCTCCTTCACCGATTTGTTCTCATACCGGCTCATCATAAATGCTTTTCTTGTCTTTTCCGGTAATCCGTTCAAAGTACGGTTCACAATATCGGTTATTTCTTCAGAGAAAAGTCGGTTCGGGTCGGAAGAGTCCAAAGAAGCGATGCGGAAATCAAGTTCGTAGAGTTCATCAGCCAATATACTTTCACGGGCTTCCATTCGCAGATGTTCATTTCGCATATGATTCAATGCCTGGTTCTTTACTACGGTCATCAGGAAAGCATGGATATTTTTCACATCTTCGGTTTTCATCGTAGTCCATAAAGTTATCATGGCTTCGGAAGCTATATCTTTGGATAACATTTCGTCATGAAGATAAGACTTAGCAAATAAGAAGCAGCGTTGATAATACTCCATATAGATATTATCAAATGTCATTCCAGTGTTTATAGTATCATCCAGTCTTCCCATTTTTGTGGATTTCTCTCCTAGTTTTTATATTGGTTGGTGAAGCAAAGATAACCAAAAGAAGTTAGCTGCCAAAAAGCAGTATAGAAAAGTAAAACCATAAAGAAAAAAAAGTCCGGATGCCACTACATTTCTATTGCAAAAAAGTCCTCATCCATACTTCACTGAAATATTTTCGTAATATCTGCCTTTCACTTCCGCTTTTTTTCGTACTTTTACCCCTTGTTGGGAAGAAGTTCCTTTCCAACCCTTGAGAACAGAAAAAGAAAAAACAATATATAAAATGAATCACAAATGGAATTATCGACCCATTACACCCGAACAGGCAGAGACAAGCCAGACATTGGCCCAGGAATTAGGGATTAGCCCGATTCTTGGACAACTTTTGGTACAGCGGGGAATTACGAAGGCAGCAGATGCCAAGAAGTTTTTCCGCCCGCAGTTGCCCGACCTGCACGATCCGTTCCTGATGAAGGATATGGATATTGCAGTAGAACGTCTGAACAGGGCGATGGGAAAGAAAGAACGTATTCTAATTTATGGAGATTATGACGTAGACGGTACTACTGCCGTGGCATTGGTCTACAAGTTTATTCAACAGTTCTATTCGAACCTTGATTATTACATACCCGACCGCTACAACGAAGGGTATGGCATTTCTAAAAAAGGAGTGGACTACGCCGCTGAAACCGGTGTGGGACTGATTATTGTACTCGATTGCGGAATAAAAGCAGTAGAGGAAATCACGTATGCCAAAGAAAAAGGGATTGACTTTATCATCTGCGACCATCACGTACCGGATGATATTCTCCCGCCTGCCGTAGCTATATTGAACGCCAAACGCCTGGACAACACGTACCCGTACACCCACCTTTCCGGTTGTGGAGTCGGTTTCAAGTTTATGCAGGCGTTCGCCATTAGTAACGGTATCGAATTCCATCATCTGATTCCGTTGCTCGACATCGTAGCCGTGAGTATCGCATCGGACATCGTTCCGATTATGGGTGAAAACCGTATTCTCGCCTACCACGGTCTGAAACAACTGAACAGTAACCCGAGTATCGGCATGAAGGCCATTATCGATGTATGCGGACTTTCTGAAAAAGAAATTACTGTCAGCGATATTGTGTTTAAAATCGGACCGCGCATCAATGCATCGGGACGTATTCAGAATGGGAAAGAAGCTGTAGACTTGCTAACGGAAAAAGATTTCTCGGCGGCACTTGAGAAAGCCGGACAAATCAACCAGTACAACGAAACCCGGAAAGACCTCGACAAGAGTATGACGGAGGAAGCAAACAACATCGTTGCCAATCTGGAAGGATTAGCCGACCGCCGCTCTATTGTGCTCTACAACGAAGAATGGCACAAAGGAGTGATCGGTATCGTAGCTTCCCGTCTGACGGAAGTGTATTACCGCCCTGCCGTGGTACTGACACGAACGGATGACATGGCGACAGGCTCCGCACGTTCTGTTTCCGGCTTCGATGTATATAAAGCAATCGAGCATTGCCGCGACCTGCTGGAAAACTTCGGAGGACATACATACGCCGCCGGACTATCAATGAAAGTGGAGAATGTGGATGCTTTTACCAAACGGTTCGAAGACTACGTTTCACGGCATATCCTACCGGAACAAACCAGTGCCGTCATCGAGATTGATGCTGAAATCGACTTCAGGGATATTTCGTCCAAGTTCTTCAACGACCTGAAGAAATTTAATCCTTTCGGCCCCGACAACACGAAACCCATTTTCTGCACTCATCACGTCTATGATTATGGAACGAGTAAAGTAGTGGGACGCGACCAGGAACATATCAAGCTCGAACTGGTTGATAATAAATCGAATAATGTAATGAACGGTATCGCGTTCGGACAGAGTTCGCACGTGCGCTATATCAAAACAAAACGTTCGTTCGACATCTGTTACACCATTGAAGAAAACACGCATAAGCGTGGCGAAGTTCAACTTCAAATCGAGGATATAAAGCCGATTGAATAAGTATCAGGAGATATTAAAACAATATTGGGGATATGACTCCTTCCGCGACTTGCAGGAGGAGATCATCACCAGTATCGGCGAAGGCAAAGATACACTGGGGCTCATGCCTACCGGAGGCGGTAAGTCCATCACCTTTCAAGTGCCTGCTCTCGCCCAGGAAGGGATTTGCATTGTCATTACTCCGCTCATCGCCCTGATGAAAGACCAGGTGCAGAATCTCCGCAAACGTGGCATCAAAGCCCTTGCCGTATACTCCGGCATGACGCGGCAGGAAATTCTCACTGCACTTGAAAACTGCATCTTCGGTGATTACAAATTCCTCTATATTTCTCCGGAACGTCTGGACACGGACATATTCCGCACCAAACTGCGGTCAATGAAAGTCTCTATGATTACGGTTGACGAAAGTCACTGTATCTCACAATGGGGATATGACTTCCGCCCCGCTTACCTGAAAATTGCCGAGATACGGGCGCTGTTACCGGGAATTCCGGTACTGGCACTGACCGCTACCGCCACTCCGGAAGTGGTGAAAGATATTCAAGCTCGCTTGGATTTCCGTGAAGAGAATGTTTTCCGCATGAGTTTCGAGCGGAAAAACCTGGCGTATATGGTACGGCAAACAGATAACAAGACTCAAGAACTGTTACATATCTTACGAAAGGTACCGGGCAGCGCCATTATCTATGTCCGCAACAGACGACGGACCAAAGAAATCACCGAATTACTGGTAAATGAAGATATCACCGCCGACTTTTATCACGCCGGACTGGATAATGCCGTAAAGGACCTACGTCAAAAACGTTGGCAAAGCGGTGAAGTTCGCGTGATGGTAGCTACCAATGCCTTTGGCATGGGGATCGATAAGCCCGATGTGCGTATCGTATTGCATCTCGACCTCCCCGATTCTCCTGAAGCCTATTTTCAGGAAGCCGGACGTGCAGGAAGAGACGGTAAGAAAGCGTATGCCGTAATCTTATATACTAAAACGGACAGAACGACGTTACACAGGCGTGTAGTGGATACTTTTCCCGATAAAGAATATATCCTCAATGTGTACGAGCATCTGCAATATTACTATCAGATGGCAATGGGCGACGGTTTCCAATGTGTACGTGAATTTAACCTGGAAGAGTTTTGCCGGAAGTTCAAATACTTCCCGGTTCCGGTAGACAGTGCGCTGAAGATACTGACTCAAGCCGGTTATCTGGAATATACGGACGAACAGGACAACGCCTCACGCATCCTTTTTACGATTCGCCGGGACGAACTGTACAAACTGCGGGAAATGGGAACGGAAGCGGAAGCTCTGATACAGATGATTCTCCGTTCGTACACCGGAGTGTTTACCGATTATGCCTATATCAGCGAAGCCACCCTGTCCGTACGTACCGGACTGACCCGTGAACAGATTTATAACATATTGGTCACGCTTACCAAACGTCGCATCGTGGATTATATTCCGCACAAAAAGACTCCTTATATTATATATACGCGCGAACGGCAGGAACTTCGTTTTGTGCACATCCCCCCTGCTGTCTACGAAGAGCGTAAAGCTCGGTATGAAGCTCGCATCAAGGCGATGGAAGAATATGTCATTTCGGAGAATGTGTGCCGAAGCCGGATGCTGCTCCGCTACTTCGGAGAGAAAAACGAGCATAACTGCGGACAATGTGATGTTTGCCTTAGTCACCGTGCAACAGATACGCTGACCGGGAAGTCTCTTGAAGAGCTGAAAAAGAAAATAACAGAATTACTTGCCCAAAAACCGCATACGCCGGCAGAAATAGCCGAGAAAATAGAAGCGGAGAAAGAGAGAGTCAGTGAAGTCATCCAGTATTTATTGGAGGAAGGTGAATGGAAGATGCAGGATGGAATGATACATATTTCAAAATAAGTTACTACCTTTGCAAGGTAACTCAAAAATAACACAGTCATGCCGAACTTTTTTAAATCTTTCTTCTCCGGTAAGTCGGAAACTCCGGAAAGTGAAAAACAGAAAAACGATCAGAAAAATTTCGAGATTTTCAAATACGACGGTTTACGTGCGCAACGCATGGGACGTCCGGATTATGCAGTAAAATGTTTTACAGAAGCTCTTGCCATCCAGGAAGAGTTTGAAACAATGGGCTATCTTAGCCAACTCTACATTCAGATGGGAGAAACGGCAAAAGCCCGCGAACTGTTGGAAAAAATGGCTGCCATGGAACCTCATCTCACGAGTACTTTCCTGACACTGGCAAATGTATGCTTTATCCAGGAAGATTATCAGGCCATGGAAGAGGCTGCCAATAAAGCAATTGCCATTGAGGAAGGAAATGCCGTAGCTCATTATCTGCTAGGAAAAGCCCGTAAGGGACAAAACGACGACCTAATGACCATTGCCCATCTCACCAAAGCGATCACTTTGAAAGACGATTTCATCGAAGCCCGTCTGTTACGTGCAGAAGCTTTACTGAACCTGAAACAGTATAAAGAAATGATGGAGGATATAGACGCTGTACTTGCTCAAAATCCGGAGGAAGAAACTGCCATGCTCTTGCGTGGAAAAGTGAAAGAATCCAACGGTCAGGACGAGGAAGCGGAAGAGGATTACAAACTGGTGACGGAAATAAATCCCTTCAACGAACAGGCTTACCTTTACTTAGGACAACTTTATATCAATCAGAAGAAGCTGACGGAAGCCATCGGACTGTTTGATGAAGCCATCGAACTGAATCCGAACTTTGCAGAGGCCTACAAAGAACGCGGACGTGCTAAATTGCTGAATGGTGATAAGGATGGTTCTGTAGAGGACATGAAGAAGTCTTTGGAACTGAATCCGAAGGAGGAAGCTGGTCTGAATGGAGAATTCAAAAACTTGGGACCGAAACCGGAGGCACTGCCGGGAATCTTTTAAAA
>OMGM01000378.1_pt1 | contig 24492 bp, 17 predicted proteins | sample 1645851 | NCBI WGS metagenome assembly OMGM01 (sample SAMEA103958126, study PRJEB25191) | human gut metagenome | reverse complement strand
TGATGGTGCGAAAAGCCTTCTGAAGAAGTCTGAATCTCAGGCATTGCCAACGCCTTACTTCACGGGTTTGGTTCAGAAGGCAAGGCGAACCAGACACGGATGAATCAGATGCTCCGTCAATTCCTGCGGAACGGGCTCAGGCACCGGCCCGCATAACAGGTATTGTCCGGATGGCGGAAGATTCCCACCTTGCGGCTCAGCGACAACAGGGTTCTTTCGCAAACCACAAGCCGGTCCTAAAATGTAAGAACTTGTTTTTCTTTTGAGCTGCTGCTCCCCACGAAAACACTTTCTTCAAGAATCGGGCTTTTCTGCCTGCCGGTTCTGATCCTTTCCGGCTGCGCCTCCGTTCCGGATGCAACGCAATACGATGATCCCGTGGATTACGTCAACCACTACTACGAACGGGACCCTGTTCCTCCGCGCGGTCAGATCTCTGTCATTGCTCTGGATAACCGGCTTTTGAGTTGTTATGGAGCGTGAGGAATTGACACAGTTGGTGCGTTAACTGTGTCAGTTCTGACGGTAAATGGGCGTTAAAAGCTGATACGCACGTGCGCTTAAAAATGATGCAAAAGGGCGTCAATAGCAGATACAGAAGTGCGTTAAAAAATGATGCCGTCTGTCTGATAAAAAGAGACACAGCAGGTGCAGTAAAAACTAACGCTGTGGCGCGTCAGAAATTAACGCTCTTGAGCGTGGGCAGGCCGCCGCACCGGCTACAGCCGAGGCGGCGGCAAATTCGCTATTCAGTTGTCATTTTCTTGGCAAATGTGGCTTTGTCAGGATTGGCGGACAATCGCTCTTGCCTCATATGCCTCTGCCGGTAACTTTGGCCCTTAAAACATACGCGTATTGAGTGGTGCAAGAAGCGGTCAAGAATTGCGCCGCAGCATTCTTTGTCATTGCCCAAATACCTGGGCCAGTCCAGTGACTGAGCGGTTGGTTGTGATGATGGTGCTCTTTTTTTCGTAGCGAGAGGAAATGAAGGCATAAAACAGGGCGGCGTAGCTGGGGTGATTTTCCATCAGCGGATAAGCAAACTCATCCACGATGATGAGATCGGCGCGGTTGATCAGTCTCAGGTAGTCGTCCACGGCCTTTTGTTGCCGCGCCTGCTCGAGCTCGGCCATCAGGTCATTTGCGCTGATAAATTTCACGCTGTAAGCTTTGTCGACGATGGCTTTTTTCCCAAGAGCTATGGCCAGGTGGGTTTTCCCAAGCCCGGGCTGGCCGTAAAAAAGCACGTTCTCGTGCGAGGCGATCCAATCACACTTAGCCAAGGACAAGATCTCCGATTTATCGAGCTCAGAACAAGAGAAATCGAAAGATTCAATGCTGGCCTGTGACGGGAATTTAGCCATCCCCATATTCATCTCAATTTTGTGGGTTTCCCGGTAGAAACACTCCAAACGGAGAATGTGCAGCACGGCCTGATCCGCGGTATTTCGCTACGCGACTACCGGGGGCTCTCTCCGTATTTGTTAACAGGCTCTCGTTGCCCAAAATCGGGGGGACTAACTACCCACACATATGCCCGAAGAATCCGAAAAATGCTCATTTTTCGCTGTTATAGTGCGCACAACTGTTTCTCATAAAGACGCGTCATGTCGATTTTTTCACTGATGGATGCCCAGCTCGCCTGGGGTGATGCGGCGCTTTTGGATCACGCCGCCATGAGCCTTGAAGCCGGAGAGCGCGTGGGCCTCATCGGCCGCAACGGCACCGGGAAAAGCTCGCTTCTGCAGGTCATTGCCAAAAAAGAAAAGCTGGACGCAGGGGAGCTTCGTATGCAGGACGGCCTGCGCGCGGTGTACGTTGAACAGGAACCAGCGTTGCCTGCTGCCCCCACCTTCCGCGAAAGCCTCATTGCCCGCGGGGGTCTGGACGCGATTGCCGACGACCGGGAAAAGTGGACCGCGTACGCGCGGCTTGATGAGTATCTTGAAAAGCTCTCGCTTCCCGGCGACGCCGATCCCCAAAAGGCCTCCGGGGGCGAAAAAAAGCGCGCGGCTTTAGCACTCGCGTTAAGCCTTAAGCCTGATCTGCTCTTACTTGACGAACCCACAAACCACCTGGACGTCGAAACGATTCTCACGCTTGAATCGATTCTGACGGGTGAATTTAAAAATTCGCGGTCTCTGATGGTGATCACCCACGACCGCGCGTTTTTGGACGACACCGTCACGCGCATCATTGAGTTGGACCGCGGGGTTCTCAGATCCTACCCGGGAAACTTTGCCGCCTACGAGGCCCGCAAGGAAGAAGAGCTTGCCGCGGAAGCTCTGGAGCGCGCCCGCTTTGACAAATTCCACGCCCAGGAAGAGGTGTGGATCCGCAAAGGGATTGAAGCCCGCAGGACGCGTAACGAAGGCCGTGTGAAGCGCCTCGAAGAACTGCGGCGCCAGCGTGCCGCACGCCGTGAACGGATCGGGAGCATCAATCTCACGATTGACGCCGGTGAAAAAAGCGGCAAAGTCGTTGCGGAAGTCACAGACCTCACGAAAGCGTTCGGTAACCGCACCATTGTGAAGGGTCTTAACTTCAAGCTGATGAGAGGTGACAAGCTCGGGCTCTTGGGCCACAACGGCGCGGGAAAATCAACGCTTATCAAACTCCTTTTGGGGAAACTTGCGCCTGACAGCGGAACCGTGAAGCTCGGCAGCAACCTGCAGATTGCGTACTTCGATCAGCTGCGCGAACAGCTGGACGACACAAAGACCGTTGCGGAAACGATCAGCCCGGGAAGCGACTGGGTGGAAGTCGCGGGCGAACGCAAGCACATCATGAGTTACCTCGCGGACTTTCTCTTTTCGCCGCAGCGCGCAAACGTCCCTGTGGGTAACCTCTCCGGGGGCGAGCGCAACCGATTGCTGTTGGCTCGCCTTTTTGCGCTTCCTGCAAACCTTCTGGTGCTTGACGAACCCACCAACGACCTTGACATCGATTCGCTCGAACTGCTCGAAGAAACACTCGAAAATTACAAAGGCACGATTATTCTCGTGAGCCACGACCGGCGTTTTCTGGACGACGTCGTCACGCAGGTTTTGGCGCCCGTCAATTGGCCCGCGCCCGACGGCCGCTGGATGGAATTTATCGGGGGTTACGAGGACTGGGTGCAACAGAGGCCCGCGGTGGAAATGCCCGCGAAACCCTCTGAAAAGGTGAAAGCCCCGGCAGAGCGCCCCGTGAAGAACGCACCCCCGCAGCGCATCCGGATGAGCTTTAAGGAAACCAAGGAACTCGAGGAGCTCCCCGCCAAAATTGAGGCGCTTGAAACCGAACAAAGTGACCTGATGACCGCGATGTGCGCAGCAGACTACTTTAAGACGGACGTTGCAAAGCAAAAGGCGGATAAAGAGAGAAGCGACGCGCTGCCCGCGCTCATTGAAGCCGCGTATGCCCGTTGGGAAGAGCTCACCGCCAAGTCGGAAGCCGCGGCGCAGAAGAAAACGGTATGACGGAGCTCCTTGCAAGCCTAAACACCGTCACCCTCTGGGGCGCGGTTGCGGTTGTCATTCAGGCAGGACTCACCTTGGGCGTGGTACTTCGGGTGATTCTGACGCGCCATCCGCCGGCCTCTTCCCTGGCGTGGATTGTGCTTACGCTTGCGCTTCCCTACGTGGGCTTCATTCTCTATCTTCTCATCGGGGAAAAGCCCATCGGACGCTGGCGGGAATTCCGGATGCGCCAGGCGCTTTACCGCTGGGAAGTGGTGCTTTCGCAAAAGCCCGCAGCCTACGTGGGAGAACTCCCCGCGGGGCAGCGCCACAAGGGCCTTGTAAGGCTCGCGCAAAAGTTGGGCGATATTCCGATGAGCCGGGGATCCACGATTGAACTCATTGGTGACACAGACGCCGCCCTAAAGCGCATCATTTCTGACATCGATGCGGCGAAAACAAGCGTTTCGATGGAGTTTTACATCTGGAGCGCCGGGGGTCTTGCGGATGCCGTGGCTGAATCGCTGATTGCGGCCGCTGGGCGCGGTGTGGCGTGTAAGGTGTTGCTGGACGACATCGGCTCGCACAGCTTTTTTAAGTCCGCCTGGCCCGAGCGCCTGCAGGCGGCGGGCGTACATGTGTTGTCAGCTTTGCCTGTGCGCTTTTTTGCGCCGACGCAGGGCCGGCTCGATCTGCGGCTGCACCGCAAGACCATTGTGATCGACAACCGCGTGGGCTACACGGGAAGTCTCAACATGGTCGACCCGGCGTTTTTCAACCAAAACGAGCACGTCGGCGAATGGATTGACGCGATGGCCAGAATCACCGGCGCTGCGGTCGCGGACCTCAACCTCGTCTTCAGTTTTGACTGGGCGCTGCAGCCCGATGACGCCGGACAGCAGTTTTCGTTTCTGCCGGTTCCTGCGGTGCCGCCGGAAGGCGACGCCCGTATTGTGGTCGTGCCTTCCGGGCCCACGGCGCCCGATGACGCCAACATGCGCGTGATCATCGAAGCGATTAACTGCGCACGCCGCAGTGTCCTCATTTCAACGCCCTACTTTGTGCCCAATGAAGCGATGGCCGTGGCGCTGCAAAACGCAGCGTGGCGGGGTGTGGATGTGCGGCTCTTGTTGCCCGCGAAAAACGACTCGCAGTTTGTGCAGTGGGCTTCGCATCGCTACTTTGAGGGCCTGATGGCGGCGGGCGTCAAGATCCTGCGGTTTGATGCGGGGTTGCTGCACACCAAAGCCATTACGGTCGATGACGACTTTGCGCTCTTTGGAACTGTGAACCTCGATAACCGGAGCCTGCATCTCAATTTCGAGATGATGCTTCTTGTGTTTGACCCCAAGTTCGTGGCGGATCTGGTGCGGTTGCTGAGAAGCTATGAAGCGCGGTGCTCGGAAGTCGATCCGGTGACCTGGCACAAGAGGCCTCTGAAAGACAGGTTGCTTGAGGGAATCTGTTATCTTCTGTCGCCGCTCCTCTGACCGGGCGCCGTGTTTCCGCCTTTCTGAAGCCGATTGGGTTCATTTGCCATGTCCGCAGAGACTTCTCACAATCCGGCTTATCTTCTCCGTACCCTGGTGCCCGCCGTCAAACGCGCTTCGGGACAATTCAAGGGCGTCCTCATCAATGGGATGCACGGAGCGGGGAAACACACTGCTTGCCGCACTTTCTGACGCCCGCCCGTGTGTGTCGCTTCTCACCAACCGCGAGCGGCAGCTTGCCCAAGACGATCCGGAAACTTTTCTCACGACGCCCCGGCTACCGTAAGCCGGTTGATGAGTCTCTGGCCGGACGTCTTGCGTTTTATGATCTATTTCCCGCTGAGTCTCTATAAAATCGTGGGGCAAGGGCTCGGGCAAAAGCCCTGGAAACCCACGGGAACTCTCACGCGCGGAACACTCCCCGCGATGACCGCAGGGGGACGTTTGGGAACGAATCTGGTTCGGATCGATGCCGGGACTTAATCCGCTCGTCCCTTGAACCGGAACTGAGAGATGCCGGCCTCAAAAATCCGGCAGCGTTTACTGTCTTTCTGCGGGTAATGGCGCGTCACACGACGGAGGTATTTGACAGCCAAACAATGCTTGCTGAAACCGGACTTGACTCTGATGAGCTCGGTGACCGGCTTAACCTCGCAGGCGCTCTCGGCATCCTTTACCTGCTTCCCTCTTTTTTCGGCGCCGTCGGCAAAACACTCGAACACCGGCCCAGGTAGCCGTCAGTGCAACAGAAACGCCGGACGCGCGCCTGACGGTGCCTTTCAGCGTTCTTAACGGCCTCTTGGTGAGGCGCGGCCCGGGGGCTGTTGTGTGCCTCTGTGACAAAACACAGAAGCTTTCGGACAATGTGACGGCGCTTCCCGTCTGGGATCTCTGATGATGCTGTTTTGACCGGTGCGCTATACGCTTCAGGAGCGTGCCTGCTTTTTGAGTGCGTTGTATTTCGCGGAGCTTCCGTAGCTCTCTGCAACGGGATACTTGGCGGCATTCTTTGCCACTTTGGCGTTGACTGCCGCATCAAGGTCAATGCCGAGGCGGTCCGCAAGAAGCAGTGCGTAGATGACGACGTCGCTTAACTCCTCTGTCATCGCGGCTTTCTTGGCACGCACCTCAGTGTCCGCACCGGACCACTGAAAGCATTCGAGAAGCTCCGCGGCTTCAAGGCTGATCGAAATTGCAAGGTCCTTGGGATTGTGAAACTGCTTCCAGTTGCGGTCATCGCGGAAAGCCAAAATGCGCTTCATCGTTTCGCCGCTGATAGCGGGCTTTTCGTACATGATCGTTTCGGACATTTGCGGGCTCCTGCTTCAAAAACTTGTAGTGCGGGAATCTTAACGGCACTGCCTTCTGAGAAATCAGAGACTGAAAACGTTTCCAGTGCAAAAAGGGGGTGTTGATAAAGTCGCCCCCGAGAAACTCGCCGCAACGCATTGATTATTCGTGCAGCGGCGTTTTTTTTCGCAAAAAAGCTTCCAGCGGGTGCAAGAACTCCAGAACCTATGTGTAGCAAGATGCCTATCACGACAAGCTTGGGGTTCCTGGAATTCAGAAATGTGCCAGACGTACCCCAAAACTTCGCTCGTTTAGCGATACGTCGGTCGAGACTTTCTAGATAAAACAAGGGGTGTTGTCTCATCGTCAACTGACGACTTTATCAACACCCCCCTCTGATCATCGGGCACGGTAGCGGAGAACCCGCGATCGTTGCGGAAGCCTCCTCTGCCGGCTACTCTGCTCTTTTACTTGATTCCGAGCGCAGACTTCGCCGCAATACGTCCGAACGTCAGCACGTCAGCCGTGGCGTTGCCGCCCAAGCGGTTGGAACCATGGATACCGCCTGTGACTTCACCGGCAGCATAGAGCCCCGGGATGGGATTGCCGAGCACATCAACAACCTGCGCCTTGGTATTGATCTCCAGGCCGCCCATCGTGTGGTGAATCGAAGGAGCTCTGGGCGTTGCATAGAACGGGGCTTTCTCAATCTTCTGGTCGAAAAGCTTGCGCCCGAACTTCGTGTCGCTCTTTGCTTCAACCATCTTGTTGTACTCGGCTACGGTCTTTTCCAGGTTTTCCGCCGGCATTCCAAGCTGCTTTGCAAGCCCCGCAAGCGTATCGGACTTGTAGATACGCCCGAGCTTGACCAAGGTTTCCACATTTTCGTTAAAGGAATTGAATTCCTTCACGATCGACGCATCATTGATGTCGTAGCAGACTGCGCCGGGCTGCTTTTTAATAGCGGCCACGAATTCGTCACGACGGGCATCTTCCTTCACAAACCGTTCGCCGTTCTTGTTGACGTCAATCACATCGTCAAGCCCCGACATCTTGCGGGCACGTCCCTGCAGAGCACCGGTACCCGGCGTTGCAAGCGGATAAACCTGCACGTAGTTCATACCCGTGGTGTAGGCACCGATCTTGGTGGCCATCACAATGCCGTCACCGGTGGCTCCCGGCTGATTTGTTGAAACCATATCAGCGGTAAGCTGCGGAGCCGAGCGCTGCCGAAGCACTTTATTCTGACTGTAGCCGCCGGTTGCAAGAATCACACCGTACTTTGCGTTAAAGGCATAGTTGTTGCCGACTTTGTCACTTGCCCGGACACCGACCACACGGCCGTTTTTCACGATCAGGGACTCTGCTTTCATGCCCGTCACGATCTTGGTGCCTTCCTTGACCGCTGCCTTATAAAGCGGCTCTACAAGACCGGTACCCGCAGGAGCATCCACCTGATGCGTTCTCTGCCAGAGAGCACCTGCACCCTGACTCACGCGGTCAAGCACGGGAGTACCGAGCTTTTGCATCCAGTGCAGCGTATCAAGCGTGTTGGCGGCATAGGTCCGGATAAGCGGAATATGGCCCACTTTGTCGCCGCCGTTATAGGTCTGCAGAGCATGCCATTCCGGGCAGTCAAAGAGTGTCTTTGAGCCCGAAGCCAGATAAGCCTCGTACTTTGCCTTCACATCAGCCATGAGCTTACGATGCTCTTCACTTACGGGCTTTTCGCTGATGGCCTTAACAACAGCATCTTTCAGCGTGTCGGTCATCGGCAGGAGCTTTTGCCGTTCGGGATCGGCAGTATTGAAAGCACTGGCGCAGCGCAGCGTGTTTCCCCCGATAACCGGCATCTTTTCAAGCACGATGACGCGGTACTTTCCTGCCTGTCCGGCCGTCACGGCGGCCGACAAACCCGCGCCGCCCGCACCCACAATCACAAGGTCATAACTTTCGGAACGGGTTCCTTTGAACTTCTTGATCTTCTGAGGCACCGGTTTTTGCAGAGCCGCCAGATTCACACCGCTTTGTGTGAGAGCCGCGCCTACTGCCTGCTTAAAGGCTGCGCTTGTGACGGTTGCTCCGGAGACGGCATCAACATTCAGTGTCTGATACCTGACGATATCGTCTGAGATGGACTTGATGGCCATACCGCCCATGAACGGTGTTTCCTGATTGGCCGGAACCTTGATGGACTTAATTTTGTCTTTTGTTACCGTGACCTCAACATTAAGGTAACCATTGTTGCCGTAAGCCTGACTCTTGTAAGTACCGGGCTTAAATTTCGCTTTCAGAGACTTACCTGTCGCCTTGGCAAGCGCGACTTCCACAGCTTGTTCAATCGCCTTTGATGTCACCGATGCCCCGGTGACAGCCGCCAAATCTGCCTTATTGCTTTTGACAATTGCGGCCGGGATCTTTTCCACAGCAACCGATCCGATACCGACCGTCTCGGAATGCTTCAGCACCTTGACGGCCTTCACTGCGCCCTTTTCGATCGTCACCTCTACGGTCATGGGTCCGTTATGTCCGGAAACTGTTTCCTTGTAGACCTGAGCCGTGACTGTTGTTGTCCCTAACGCTGCAACAGCGAGAGTTGCTGCTAAAACAATCGGTCGTATTGCCATGGCGGATTCTCCTCTGAAAGGCCTGTGACAATTCGAATTTATCCTGTATTAACCCAGGCATCAAGGAATTCTCTTGTTTTCCGTCAAAGGGAAGCAGCACCCGTGCGTTCCAATACTGAGAGCGTCATTTACCGTCGCTAAATATTTGGAGACACAGTCCTTCCTGCGTCATAATCAGAAAATTGCACATTTTCTTTGAGAGGACTTCTGCATGCATCAGTTTCAGTGCGACTACATTGCCGGTTGCCACCCCGCTGTTTTAAAAGCGCTGTGCGAAACAAATCTCGAAGAAGGCCCTGGGTACGGTGAGGACGTATTCTGCAAAGAAGCTTCAGACATGATCCGCGCCGCGTGCGGCGGCATTGATGCGGACGTGCATTTTCTTTCAGGCGGCACGCAGACCAACCTCACGCTCATTGCCGCGGCGCTGCGCCCCCACCAGGGAGTGGTATCTGCTTCAAGCGGCCACATCGAAGCGCACGAAACTGGCGCCATCGAATCGACCGGCCACAAGGTGATGACCGTCCCTGAAGTTGACGGCAAGGTGACAGCTGAAGCACTGCGGCGCCTGTGCGCGGATTACTTCGAAAACGAAGAGAAAGTGCTCTTGGTTCAGCCGGGACTGTTGTATATCTCTTTCCCCACCGAAACCGGAACGATTTACAGCCTCGCAGAACTCGAAGAACTCGCAGCGGTCTGCCGCGAGTACGGGCTCTTCTTTTACATTGACGGCGCACGTCTCGCGTACGGCCTGGCAGCCAGTCCTGATGTGACGTTAAAAGACATTGCGCGACTGGCTGACGCGTTTTATCTCGGCGGTACCAAGTGCGGGACGCTTGCGTGTGAAGCCCTCGTAATTAAGAACCCGACTCTCAAGCGCGACTTCCCGGCACTGATGCGTCAGCGCGGAGCGCTGCTTGCGAAGGGCCGTTTGGGCGGAGTGCAGTTTGCCGCCTTGATGAAGGACGGCCTTTATTTTGAGATCGGCAAGCAGGCAGTGGAGGGCGCGATGCGGCTTCGCAAAGCATTTATCGAAGCCGGCTGCGAGATGGAAGGAGGCTCTCCTACAAATCAGCAGTTTGTGCGCATTACCAAAAAGCAAGCTGAGATGCTTTCGAAGAAGTATCGGTACGAGCTTTGCGGGAAGACTGATGACGGGCGATTCATTGTGCGGTTTTGTACGGCGTGGTCGACGAGGCCGGAAGTACTTGAAGAACTGATTGCGGATGTCGGAACACTGCGACGAGCGTAACGTTCCGACTTCAGCAAAAGAAAAAACATCGGCAGGTTTCAAGCCTATCGATGTTTTTTTATTCCGTATGTGTTACCAGAGGACGGATTCAATCTTGACTTTAGGGGATTTCAGCACGTCCGGAGACGTCTTCCCGCTGAGTCTATGACTGTAAGATTTCAAGTTGGATTTGATATGAACTTTCGCAAAAAATCCATGAATTTCTGCAACTCCGTTAGTTTCGAAAGCAGGTCTACTTCCCAGGCAACAACATCATTGATTTCACAATGAAATCTGAGGCGGTTGAAATCTTACAGTAATAAACTCAGCTACTGACACCACATAAAAATGGCAAACCAGCGGCTTTTTGAGCCGATTTCGAACTATTTTGCCTGACGAAAAATCGGCGTGCATGGTTTGAGCCGGGGCCATTTCAAAATGTCCCGGCTGATAAATGAAACTGCATCAAAAATGCAACAGCCGCCCCGGTGACGAAGCGGCCTGAGGACTTCAGAAGCCCTTTTCCGTCACTCAGAAACCTTGAGGTTCTGTGCTTTTGCGAGCTCTGCTTTCAGGTACGCCGCAAGGTTGGGATCACAGCAGTAAACCCGTGCACCCCTCACACCGCGTGAAAGAAGCACCCGGTAGCAGCGGCAAACATACGGCAGGAGGTTCTTTGCACGCTCCGCAGGCGTTTTCCCCAAGCCGTTTTTACCGCCCGTATCGAAGTAATTTTTAAGATCGGCGTAAAGGATCTTTTTCTCCGGATCGTACCGGAGATCTTTGCCGATAAAAACACCCACCCAGTCAAACTCAAGGCCTTGACTTGTGTGCACACAGCCCACTTCGTTGCGTTCCTTCGTATCCGGATCCACGGCCCACTTGTAGCTTGACGCACGGTTATTCCAAGGCAGTTTCACGCTGCCCAAATCCACGTCCGCTACTTCTCCGTGAGAATTTTCCTCTTTAGTCCAGGGCCAGGCGTAACCGGCCAGAAGTCTTGCACCGGAAATAATGCTCTGGCCCGCGATCGGCGCCTCATCATCCGCTGCTTTGTTCTTGGCGTTTACAAACGCAATAACTTCTTCCGGCGTATCAACCACGTCAAAGTCAAAGCTCTCCTTATCCCACCCTTGCGCATTCCCGGCGGTGTCGGCGTCCGCAAGTCCCAGCACCACGGCAAGCCAATTAAGAAACCCCTCAGCGCCGCGGCAGCGAAACTGCGCCGCAAGATCCACGCGAGAAATTTTGGCGCTGTACTTTTGCGCGGCCTTTTCAATCGACGCTACGGATCCGATATCGTTGGGCCTTAAAGCCTGATTGTCGTCAACGAAAAAGACTGAAACACAGGCAGCCTGAATGATGTCCTCGATCTGATTGGTCCCGCGGTACATGTTCTGATACGAGTGCAGGCGGTGCGATTCATCACAAAGCAGGCAGTGGTAATAATTTTCGGTAAAGCCGTTTACCTTCGGATCTGCGGGGGAAGGTGTGAAAAAGCCCATGCTGCCGCAAAAGAGGTTCTTTGCGAGCGCATTGCGCCTCGCCTTCTCCTTTTTATTGGTGCATCCGCTGGTCAGCATTTCAACCATGGCAATACGAAAGGATGAGGTCGGCGACACAAACCGTACATTGCGGCGCTTTTCGTTGTTGCGGAACTCTCTCAATATCGCAACGAGCGCACTCATCGCCACAACGCTTTTGCCGGTTCCAGGGCCGCCCGCAATAATGACGCAGTGCTTGTCGTTGACGGGCGTTGTACGCACCGCGTCCATCACGGTTTCGTAAGCGAGTTTCTGCTCATCAATAAGCGTAAAGGAGCGGGGACTCACCTCATCAAACATGCCGCTTACCGCGTCCACAAGGCCCTTACCCGGGACGATTTTGCCGTCGGCCAGAAGCTCCATGATCGCTTCGCCGTCACCGCGCCCCACGTACTGCGAAACAAAGTCGCCGAGCTCCCTGCGGTCATACTGGCCGAAAAGCGGTGTGTCACGCACAAGTTCATGATTAGGGTCGGCCGCCAAGGGATCAACCTCAAAGCCTTTGTACGGGTAATTGTGCATGTATGCGCAGGCATGCGCCTGCAGGTGGTGTTCCTCGACCGTATTGAGCATATTTTCGAGAAAAACCTTGTAAGACCACGCCTGATAACACGGATGGTTCGTTTCTTCGTTGCGGCTGCCCGCGACGTTGGCAACCACAATGCCCGGTTTTTCCCGCACCACATCCGCCCACGACCACTGTTTGAGTTCAATGATGACGAAGTTGGGATCGCCCTTCACATCGTGTCCTGTCACGATGAAGTCCACCCGCCGGCTTGTCGAAGGCAACCGGTATTCAATAAGCACGCCGCAGTCACCCGAGACCTTGGCGCCTTTAAGCATGCTTTCCATGAAAACCAGCGAGTTTTCCCAGGCACGGTACTGTGCCGAACCGCGCGAGGAGGACTCATGACCGGCGCCTGCGAGCATGTCGGCGACAATGCCTGCGGCCTGATCTTCATAAAATTCAGCGAGAGTTTTCTGATAAACGATCGTCATGAGCGAACGGCCTTTTTGAGTTCGTTGTATTTGGCGGAAGACCCGTAGCTTTCTTTGACGGGATACTTTGCATCGTTGACGGCAATCTTTTCCCGTACGGCGGCATCAATGTCGATACCGAGACGGTCCGCAAGGAGCAGTGCGTAGATGACAACGTCGCTTAACTCCTCCTTCATCGCTTCTTTCTTTGCACTGACCTCAGTATCGGCTCCAGACCACTGAAAGCATTCGAGAAGCTCGGCGGCTTCAAGGCTCACGGAGATCGCGAGGTCCTTGGGGTTGTGAAACTGCTTCCAGTTACGGTCATCGCGGAAAGCCAGGATGCGTTTGATCGTTTCGGCGCTGATGACGGGCTTTTCGCTTGTTGTAGTTTCAGACATTCGCGGGCTCCTGCTTTCAAAACTGGTGGTGCTGGAATCTTAATGACACGGCAGAGTCCGCACGCTTGGGCTTTTGGTTTTGGTGACACCAGGTCTTCCGCGCCATAATTTAAAGATTGAGCATTTTTCTTTTCGAGGACTTCTTCATGTATCAGTTACAGGATGTCCGTGGCCTTTTGCTATCTACGTGCCGTAAGTCGCTGGCTTGCGCGCGTGATTTTGCCTGAACTTATTTTGGGCAGAAGTGCCTTGCTCTCTGAATTCAAGGGCAGTCACTTGATCAATGCTTCTTCAGATAAATCGACGAGAACAATCCCGCACTGAAGATAACGCCCACGCCGATAAGTGACAGCCAGTCAAGCGTCTCGCCAAACGCAAACATTCCCAGAAAGACGCCGAAGAAAATTCCCGCAAACTGAAATACCGCATTAAGAAGCGAATGCCCCTTGGCCCAGGCATAGGTCGAAAGCACCTGCGCGGCAAACCCGGTTGTCATCAATCCGGCCAGCGGCCAAAACCACTCAACCGTGGGCGCGTGCACGGGCTCAGGCGACACCATCATGGCAACGCCTCCCACCAAAGTTCCCGCAAGCATGAAGTAAAACACGGTTCGCGTGTTGGGTTCCCCGTAGCGCCCCAGATCGCGCAGACACCAGCTTGTGCAGGCACCGGCAAAAGCAGCTGCCGCCGCGTACGCTACACCGATCACACTGATACCTTCGGTTGATGGTTTTGCAATAAAAAGTACGCCCAAAAATCCCACGATCACGGCGCTCACGATCGGCCACTGCACCTTCTGACCGCCGCGTAACGACATGAGAATAAAAAACGTGCAGAAGATCAGAGGACTCGTGTAGTCAATCGACTGCGCCACACTAAGCGGCAGATGCTGCAGCGCCAGAATCTCAAGGAAAAAGCACGAAATACCCGCCGTGCAGCGCTTGACATGCGCCCAAGGATGCCGCGTCACGGGTGAAATGCCCTGCAGTAGCATCATCAGTCCGAGACACACAGTCCCGAAAAGCGCCCTGTAAAAAATGATCTCAAAGGGTGAAAAGTAGGCCGAACAGATCTTTGCTGAAAGCGACATCAGCGTAAAAAGAAAGCCGGCAACCAAAATCCACACCGATACGGCTGGCATAACACCCTCAGCGGACAGACCTTAACCAACTTTTTGGATATTACCGAAAGGGTTCGATAACAGGGGCATTATCACGGTCTGATAAGCAGGGGTATCTATAAAAATTAGTTTTAATTATGCTGATAGAGGCTCTATGAGAGGGGCCCATAAAATGAAAAACGATCGTAGACTAGGTCGCGCATTGATCGGAATTTTATATTTTTAGATCAATGAATTAACGTAGTTTGCGATTCTTCCGAAACCACAGGAAATAATAAGACGACGTGTCTCGGCACTGCTTCAAATTCTTCCTGTTAACCAAGGAGAAAATAATTACTGTTTATAGTAATTATTCAAGTCAATTATGATAACCCTCATAGAATTTGTCATCCTGTTCGGTGCCATCTTCCTCGGCATCCGTTACGGCGGCATGTCGCTGGGCTTCTTCGGCGGCGCCGGTCTTTTCATCCTGACAGTCGTTTTCGGCGTGGTTCCCACTTCGCCTCCGATTGATGTGATGCTCATCATCTTTGCGGTCTGCCTGTGCGCAGCCTGCATGCAGGTGGCGGGCGGCCTTGATATTCTCGTTCGCATCGCCGCACGCATCATCCGCTCCAATCCCAAGTACGTTGCGGTGATTGCTCCGATCGTGAGCTTCTTCCTCACCTTCTTTGCCGGTACCGGTAACGCCGTCTACGCCATTCTTCCTGTGGTCTATGAGGTGTCCTATAACGCCGAAATCCGTCCGGAACGCGCCATGTCGGCAACGGCCGTCGCGGGCCAGGTCGGTATTACGGCTTCTCCGATTGCCGCTGCCGTGGCTGCCATGATCGGTCTGCTCGCTCAGAACGGCCATGAAGAAATCGGTCTGGGTACGATCCTGATGGTGACCTTCCCGTCCTGCCTTATCGGTGTGATTGTTGCATCGTTCCTCGGTATGTTCCGCGGTAAGGAACTCAAGGACGACCCGGACTACCAGGCGCGTCTTGCTGCCGGTCTCGTGCTGCCCCCGAAGAAGCTTGACAACCGTCCGCTGCCGAAGACTGCCTACATCTCCGTGCTGATCTTCTTCGGCGCCATCGCCCTCATCGTTTTGGCCGGCTTCTTCCCCGAACTGCGCGTGCCGCGCGGTCAGGAAAAAGCCATCAGCATGTCGCTCGTTATCGAATGCGTGATGCTCGCTGCCGGTGCTCTGATGTTCGTGGTCTGCAAACCCGATGCCGCCAAGATCGCCAAGAGCGACGTGATGAACGCCTGCGAGGCCTCCCTTGCAGCCGTCTTCGGTATTGCCTGGATGTCTGACGCCTTCTTCATCGCCGCCAACAGCAAGGTCTTCATGGAAATCGCCGGTACGCTCGCTCAGAGTGCTCCGTTCCTCTTTGCGGTTGTGCTCGCTGTGATGAGCTCGCTTCTCACGAGTCAGGGTGCCACCACCCGTGCCGTGATGCCGCTCGGCTTTGCCCTCGGAATTAATCCGATGCTTCTCGTTGCGATGTTCCCTGCCGTCAACTGCCTCTTCATGCTCCCGATTTCGGGTCCGGCTCTGGCTGCCATCGGTATGGACCGCTCCGGCACTACAGCTATCGGAAAATACGTGTTTAACCACTCCTTCCAGTTCCCCGGAATCATCATGGCCGTAGTCGCGGTGGCAGTGGGCTACACAATGGTGACCTTAGGCATCGTCGGCTAAACACTTCCTTATCCAACACCTGAGTCACGGAGGGCAGCCCGGCATTACGGACTGCCCTCATTTTTTAAGAGGCACTATCATGGGTTTCCTCTCCGCTTTCGTGGAAAACATGTTCTTTCAGACCGATGCCCAGCGCTACTGGCAGCCCGAGCATTACGGTCTCACCGGCATCCCCTTTACAGCTGAAAATACGGACGGCCGCAAACTAGACGCCATCGTGCTGCCGGCGCAGCCCAAAGATGGGAAGCCCTTGGATAAAACCGTCATTTATTGTGAGCCGGGCGTTTTTAACCGGGAGTTCAACCTGCCGCAGGTTGCCTACCTGGCACAGAAAGGCTTTACGGTGGTTCTTTTTGACTACAGCGGTTTCGGCATCAGCAGCGGAAAAACCACAATTGACGGACTGCTCACGGATGTCGAGACAGTTATTGAATGGCTGGATCGTTCAGACTATGCCCGCAGCCAGTATGTGCTTCTCGGCCAGGGCGTGGGATGCGATGCCGCGCTGCAGTTTGCACACGCGCATCCAAAGCGCGTTGAAAAGCTGATTCTTGAGTCTGCTTACGCTAACCGCCGTCACTGGTCCAAAGAGCGTTGGGGACCTGTGATCGGAGATATTGCCGCACGGGTTTTAAAGTGCAAGGCCGTTGAACCGGAAGACGTTCTGGCTGCAACCAAAATCCCAACTGTTCTCATCTTTCCGGAACAGGATAATTTTGCCCGCAAAGGCCAAAAGAAACGCCTGGAAGCTGTTGCACCGAAGTCAACTCAGATTTGGTCACTGCCCGACGCCCGCTACCTCGGAACCTTCGGGGGCAGACCTACCGTCTGGCATGACGCCGTTGCATCATTTATCGCCGGCAGCAAAGACGGTAAATCCGGCAAGACGGGAAAAGGCAAAAAACGTCAGGCAACCGTATAGGGCACTTCGTTATCGTCAGGAAGCACGGAAGAGGCCAAAAGCTGCGAATAGGCCGCCATATCCGGGATGGTGATGTTGCGCAGCACCGCCAGCGCCTTCACGGCCATAGTTGAAGCAAGCTGGTTATAGGCCTCCTGCTCATACATAACATAAAAGGTGCGGCGGTAACGCAGCGAATCAATACGGTGCAGCGAAATATTCTGCAGATGCGTTTTCGCCGCCCAAATCCCCAGGGGCGGCATCACCGTCCAACCGATGCCGCTGTTAACTAGACTGATGGCCGAGTTGTTGGTGTCCACGGCAATGGTGCGTGTACCGCGGTAATTAAACTGCCGCAGAATGCGCTCAATCTGAACGCTGTCCAGACTGTCATCGTTAAAACGGATGACGGGAAGCGACGGTGGGATAACCGAAAGGTCACTCACCTGATGAATACGCCCCTCATAAGCACGCGGCGTCACGATGAGGTAATTTTCATTAAAGAGCTGCTGCGCCGTGATTTCCGGTCTTTCGCTCGGAAACTTCGTCGCTACTGCAATGTCAACCTGATGGTTCAGGAGTTTCTTAAGAATCTTCGGCGTACTTTCACAGTAAGCCGTCAGATTTTTGATCCCGGAAATAATTTCGGGCATCAGAAACGGCGTCACGCAAAGCCCGAACGTATCGGAAAAACCGACCCGCAGATCCACTTCCGTCGTATTCAGCACCGAACGGATCTCAGCCGAAAGGTTGTCGAGATCCTCAACAATCGGCTCCACCCGGGTTTTAAGCACCCGGCCTGCCGCCGTTAACTGCATGGGCCGGGAGCTGCGGTCAAAAAGCGGCATCCCCACCAGTGCTTCAAGACGCCGTATGGCCGAAGAAACCGCGGGCTGCGACACATTCAAAAGTTTGGCTGCACCGGCCGTACTGCCGGACTTATTTGTCAGAAGAAACGCCCGAAGCGCTGAAATTTCAGGACTGGTTGTTTTCGCTGTGACGTTTGACATGGTGTCTGGCACTCCGCTGATGAAACCGGTTCAAACATTAAGTGATACGGCCAACTATAAAGCCTTCCCGCATGGGTGACACAAAGACCAAAACGGCCGGAACTTTTTAAAGATCCGGCCGTTTGGCAGGGGAAACACAAAGCTAATTACTTAGCGGCAAGCTGAGCCTTCAAAAGGCCCTTCTTTTCGCGTTCCTTGAGGATGTAGCCCATAAAGGCAAGCATCGTCATGGCTCCCAGACGGCAGGTGATACCGCTCGGGTCATACTGAGGAGCCACTTCCACAAGGTCAAAGCCCACAACGTTACCCTTCTTGGCGATACCTTCGAGAACATCGGTTTCGAAGAGATAGTTCAGGCCGCCGGGCGAGGGAGAACCGACACCGGGGGCGTAGCACATGTCGTAGCCGTCGATATCGATCGTCACATAGTAGTTCTTCGCCTGAGGAATCATGTCGATCACGGCTTCAGCGCCCAAAGCAAGGGCCTTGCGGGCCGGGATTACGACGGAGCCGAAGGCTGCGGCATCCGCAAAGTCTTCGCGTGTGTTACTGCCGAGACCGCGCATACCGATCTGACACATCTTCTTAAAGTGCGGCATCTCGGAAATCAGGCGCATCGGGCTGCCGTTGGTGTAACGGCGCTTGCCGAAGTCAAGGTGCGCGTCAAACTGAACGATACAGAGATCGTCAAAACGGTCCAGTGCGCGGGCAATCGGATACGTGATCGAATGATCGCCACCCATCATCACGGGCACTGCGCCCTTATCAAGGATCTTGCCGACGGTTGCCGTAATGCGGTCAAAAGTCTCGCGGTATTCCATCGGATGCACGTCAACGTCACCGCCGTCAACGATGGAAACCGGAGCTTCCAGATACTGCGTCTGGCGTTCCGGATCCCAGAAACCGGCCGGACCGCGGCCGTAGTGGCAGGAAACCTCGCGGATACGGCGGGGGCCGAATTTGCAGCCTGAAAGATACGGAGCACCTGCATCAAAGGGAATACCCATGACGCAAAGGTCGGCGTCAAGCTGCGAAAGATCGTTACAGATCGGATACTTCGCGAAACTGGCGATGCCGGTAATCGGAAGGTTGTAAACCTGGGGATCCATAATTATTTTCCTTCATAATGTTTGTCGGAAACTACACTGTCTTCTGACAAGTCCCATCGTAGAAACGCCGCCCGAATCGGTAAATCAGAATTAGCACTTTATGTCTGATGTATAAGCGACACTTATATTGATCAGGGTTCAAAAAATGCCGGTCCTCAGAATTCTCACTGAAGACCGGCAAACACCTGATGGAAAGGAACTTTAGAAATCGTTTCCGGCTGATTAGGCAATCAGCGTTTTGACCGTAGCCTCGAGCTCAGCCTTAGCCGCGCAAACCTTCTCACGGCGCAGGGCGAGTTCGCTGTTATCACGGTCAAGACCGGCCTGACGGTTGTCAAGCTGGCGGTTGACTTCATCCGGAGCCGTGCCGCCGATACAGGTCTTGGCGTAGGCGATCTTCACCGGATCCAGAGCCGCGCGGACTTCCTCGTCAGTCATTGAAGTCTTGCGTCCGAAAAGCTTTTCAAAAATCGGGTTGACTTCAGCCGTGCCGATTTCATCCGCATTTTTGTGATGTTCGGTCATGTAAGCCACGACGCCCGCAACGATGTCATGCGCCATGCGGAAACTGATCTTGTCGTAACGCACGAGGTAGTTAGCAAGTTCCGTGACGGTGCAGAAATTGCAGCGGGCCTTTTCAAGCATGTGCTCTTTCTTCACCGAAATACCGCGGATGGAAACTTCCATCAGCTCACACATCACCTTAAATTCCTCGATGCCGGGGAAAAGGTAATTGGCTGACTCGCCGCACATATCTTCGCAGTGCGAGTAGATCACATTCTTCATCACGTTAAGCGCCGACATGTAGCAGCCTTCAACGTGCGCAGCCTTACTCTTGATGTGCTCGAGCACCCAAGGGTTCTTCTTCTGCGGCATGATTGAAGAGCACACGGCGCAACTGTCGGAAACTTCAATATAGCCGAAGTCGGGCGAAGCCCAGACATAGAGGTCCTGACAGAAACGCGAGAGCGTGTTGGCGGCAATTGAGAGAGCCGACAAAATATCGGTGGCAAAGTCACGCGAAGCCACGGAGTCGATCGAGTTGTCGATCGGCGCGTCAAAGCCCAGGAGCTTGGCGGTGTAGTTACGGTCAATATTCCAGGTGGTTGAACCCATGGAACCAGCGCCCAGGGGGCAGACGTTAAGCCCTTCAAAGGCGAGCGAAATGCGGCGGAAATCGCGCTGCATCGCATTTAACACAGCCGAGCAGTAATGCGCGAACGTGATCGGTTCGGAAGGCTGCATGTGCGTATAGCCCGCAAACACCGCATCGGTATTTTTACGTGCTGTTTCGATCACGGCCTGACGCATGCGGTTGTAGATCTCGCAGATCTCAAAATAGGCCTTACGCACGGCAAGACGGGCACAGGTCGCGTAAAGGTCGTTGCGCGAACGGGCAGTGTGCTGCTGGCCGCCGATTTCGATACCGACTTCTTCAATCAGATGCGCTTCAATGTTGAAGTAGAAGTCTTCACGGCCCGGATCCACCGGGAAGTCAGGCTTGTCGCCCATCTGTGCCATCTTGTCGTTGCAGCGCAGAATGGCCGCAGCGGTTTCGCGCGTGACGATACCCTGCTTGGCAAGCATCAAGACGTGCGCCTTATTGCAGTCCAAAAACGCCTGATAACGGTACTTGATGTCGTTTTGAATCCCGGGCTCAATCAGATACTTGACAACCAGAGGATCGGGCGGGGTCTTAATCTTACCGCGGTGGATTTTTTCGGACATCTTTTACTCCTTACAAAAAATCGGCTGTTTGTTGCGGATTGACCGCTTCAGCCTGGATGTCCGCATTGTGAAACCGTTGTACCGAAAAGCCCACGCAAGATAAGTTAAATTTATACCGATCTGTCAGATCTCGGAATGCTGTCCGGCTTCTGTCTGCCCGTGAGCGGAAAAATGGACGGCATCCTTTACCCAAGGCATCTGCTCATCAATTTCAGGCATCAGGGAACGCAAAACGCCGTCAGCAATCTCAAAAACGTCATCGGCAAAAATCCGCGGCGTACTGTTTTTGCTCACAACGTACAGTTCCCGCTTTTCAGAAGCGTCTGGGGCCGGCAACAGCTTCACTTCCTCGCGAAACTCTGCTGCAAGCAGCGCTGTCAGTGGATTAGTAAGGCACCAACCCAATCCTGCCGCCACCAGCGAAAAAACCGTCTGATTATCGTCAACGCAAAAGCGCTGCGGCAGATCAAGGTCCGCATGACGCAAAACCGCCTCACCGTCCTTACCGGCACGGGTGCTTCCGGCGTAACGCACAAGCGGCACGCCGCATAGACTGAGGCTCTCCCAACTCCATTCCGTTCTTGTTCCGGCGACTTCAGCCGGAAGCATAACGACATAGGGCTCTGACAAGAGGAACCGGTGCGTGAGGTTGGGTGCATCAAAGAAAAAGCCGTTGGCGATGATGCAGTCGAGTTTGTCCTGAAAGAGCTGCTCGTAGAGATCATCGGCGTACCCCGTCGTGATCTCGATTCTTCTGCCTCTCACAAGCATTTCCTGCACCAGACGGACGGCGATGCGGCGTCCCACCGACTCCACCACGCCGACTCTGATCGTATTCGGGATGAAGTTGCGTGTGCGTATGACGTCAATCACCGTATCGGCTTCCCCCATCTGCCGTGCCACAAGGTCGCGTAGAAGCTGTCCTTCCGGGCACAGAGCAAGGGGCCTTCGCGTGCGGTCGAAAAGCTCCAGATCAAGCTGCTTTTCCAGTGCCGCTATTCCCTGACTGACGGCTGACTGTGTGATGCCGAGCTGCCGGGCCGCTGCCGTAAAGCTGTGACACAGGCTCACAGCATAAAAAATCCGGATGTTCTGTGTAAATACCACGGCTTCGGACGAGCACCGTGACGATGTTGCTGTACTCATGGCAAAGAGAGAATAACCGAATGCAATACCCGTTAATAATAATGTCTGATGACCTTGGACAAGCGCTGGGTGAGCCGCAAAGATGCTCACTGTAACGATCCTGCAGCAGATCGTGTCTGAAAAATTGAGGTAAAAAATGTCTCAGCAGATTGAACGCGGCCGCTTAAAGGAGCCGCCCGCCCCCGAAGTCACAGAAATCATGGTTGCCCCGACGCTCACCAATGAGGAAATCGAGCGTTCCTACCAGTCCTACATCGATGTCAACAAGGCGCACGTTCTCATGCTTGCCAAGCAGGGGATCATTACCCGGGAAGTCGCCGCAAAAATCCTGACGGTCGCCAAAGAAATGGCCGCGATGGGCAACAAGCCCACGTTTGAAATCACGCCGGCACTCGAGGAAATGTACTTTAACCTCGAAAACTATCTCATCAGCCGCGTCGGCATGGAAGTTGGCGGCCAGCAGCACACGGCCCGCTCCCGCAACGATCTGCACGCCACGGTCGACCGTATGGTCACCCGTAATGCACTTCTCAAACTTGAAAAACTCATCAACAAGCTGCGCCGTACGCTGCTTGAGGTAGCGCGCCGCAACACCGACGCCGTGATGTCAGGCTACACCCATCTGCAACCCTCTGAACCCATCACCTTTGCTCACTACCTTTCCGCAGTCTCCGCAGCGCTCACCCGCGATTACAAGCGCTTGGCACACGCCTGGGAAAGCACCAACCTCAATCCCTTGGGCGGCGGCTCCATGGGTTCAACCACCTGGAATATTGACCGTAACTACACCGCCAAACTTCTCGGTTTTGAAGGGTTGGTTGAAAACTCCATGGACTGCGTCTGCTCGCGTGATTACCTGCTGGAAATCATGGCTGACATTTCCATCCTGGCAAGCACCCTGGTGCGCATGACTACCGACATGCGTATCTGGGCAACGCCGGACTACGGTTATGTGGAAGTGGCCGATAAAGTTGCCGTCTGTTCCTCGATCATGCCGCAAAAGAAAAATCCGTGGACCTTTGAAAGTTCCGCGAGCTTTACGGCACGCATCAAGGGCTACGAGGACGCTGCCTGGATGACGTATAAGGGCGTTCCTTATGCCTTTACCATGGAATCCATGGATCTCATCAGCAACTTCTGGCCCTGCCTTAAGGACATTGAAGGCGTTATCCGGCTTCTGGACGTCTCGATGAAGGACGTCAAAATCCGCAAAGACCGTGCACGCCGCACGGCCGCAGCGAACTTCTGCACGGTCACGGAACTTGCCAATACGCTGGTGCGCGATGAAAAGCTCTCCTTCCGGGCCGCTCACGAAATCGTTGCGCACGTTGTGGGCTACCTCACCGAATCGGATAAAAAGGCAACAGACATCGATTCCACGGTGCTTAACCGTATCAGCCGTGAACTCTTCGGCAAAGAGCTCAGCATCACGGATGCGCAGATTCAGGAAGCGCTGGATCCGGTGAAAAACGCTTACTCCAAGACCGTGATCGGCGGTACCGCACCCGAGGAAGTCAACCGCCAGCTCTCTGTGATTGAAGCGGCTCTTACCCGTGACGAAGCGGAAATCACCGCGCACGAAGAGCGCCTTACGGCCGCCCGTGACGCCATGAACCGCGAAGTCGATGCGCTGATTGCCTCCGTGTAATCGTTAAAAGCTGATCTCATCCGCGGACTTTCAGACAAGCCCGCGGATTTTTTCTCACTGAAGGAACCTCGTCATGGACCAGATCATTGTCGGCATCATGGCATTTTTCATGGTCATCGGCGCTGTTGACAAAGCGCTGTTTGACGGAAAGTTCGGCTACGGCAAAGAGTTTGAAAACGGGCTCAACACCATGGGGCCCCTTGCGCTTGTGATGGTCGGCATCATGTGTGTGTCGCCCGCATTAGGTACGGCGCTCGGGCCTGCGCTCTCGTCCTTTTTTCTCTCTATTGGATCCGACCCCGGGGGACTTCCTCTGGCGCAGGCCTTGGCCAAACATCCGGAAGCCGTTGAAATCTTCGGTATCGGGCTTTGCAGCACGCTGGCCTGCATCATCTGCATGCCGCTGCCGATTTCCCTTGCCATGGCCACGCAAAAAAGCCGGCCTTTTATTGCCAAAGGCATTGTCGCCGGCATTATCGCTTCGCCCCTCAGTATGCTGGGCGTTGCCTGGGTCAGAGGCTACGATACGCTCACCGTGCTCACCCTCGGGGCTCCGGCCTTCGGCATAGCCGTTGTGCTCGCATTCTTTCTGATTGTGTTCAGAGAACCGACCATCCGCTTTTTCATCGGTTTCGGGCGCGTCCTTGTCGGTATCTTTGCACTGCTTCTCACCGCTGCCGCTCTGGAGCATTATTTTTCAATCACCATCATCCCCGGGATGGCCAAAATTGATCCGCAGCTCACGATCATCGGTCAGATCGGCGTCATGCTCGCGGGCGCCTATCCCATGGTTCTTTTCATCAAGCGTTACGGAACAAAGGTATTGCATCTGTTCGCCCGCACCATGCGCATTGACGATACGGCAGCCCTCGGAATGCTGGTTTCCGTTGCCAATCCGCTGCCGATGTACGCCATGATTGAAAACATGACCAACCGCGGCAAAGTTATTGCCTCCGCCTTCAGCGGTCCTGTGCTTTGCATGCTGGGTGATCATCTGGGCTTTATGGCGGCCTACTACCCGCAGGGTATTGAACCCCTGATTGCCGGCAAGGCGCTCGCTGCCGTGGCCGCGGTCTTCATCGCCTTGGGTCTCGAAGTTCTCTCGCCCTCTCCGGAGGAAACAGCCCCCGCAGCCTGAT
>OMGM01000364.1_pt1 | contig 25412 bp, 22 predicted proteins | sample 1645851 | NCBI WGS metagenome assembly OMGM01 (sample SAMEA103958126, study PRJEB25191) | human gut metagenome | reverse complement strand
TTCGGCATAACATTTGGATGCCTAAAATTTATCCCCACTAAATTTCTACTGACCCCAAGTATACAGCTTGATGCTTGCTCCCTCGTCGAGGGTTGTGGTCAATGTGACCACGCTCTCTTCCGCATTGGCGATAGGAACCGCCAAAAAGGCAAGAAGAAATAGGAGTAAGAGTTTCTTCATAAAAATAGTATTTTATATTGTATTAATTTTTTCCCAAAACCACTACAAAAGTAATAAAAATAAAGCAATTAGCGTAACTTTTCTCACTATTTAACACCATCCACCTACAAAAACACGCTCCTTTAATGACTTTTTATAGACGTAACGGCTCATTTTTTATACAAAAACTGCTGTAAAACATATCGTTGCGGAATTGCAGTACGAAATTTTCATTTTAAATTTGCACCGGAGAAAAGGGGTATTAGCTCATCTGGTAGAGCGCAACACTGGCAGTGTTGAGGTAAGCGGTTCGAGTCCGCTATGCTCCACCACGGAAGTCTTGACTGCGGCAGGGCTTCCGCTTTTTATTTACTTGCGTCGGATTACTCCAGGAGCCACAAGAAGGAGCATCACACACGCCACAACAACCATTACGACATCAACCACAATAGAGTCAGTCAGATAAAACGGCCCCGCACTCACCGCGGCAAACAACATGGAAAACATCGACTTTGCCGAAAGCCGCAACTTGAAATACCGCTTTGAATCGTGCAGACGATACGCGAGCAGCACGGCATAGGTGACAACAAGCGTGATGGCGACACCAAATACTCCAACAGTCTTTATCAATGCGAAATTAAGCGCAATGTTGACCACCGCCGCGAGCATCACGCCTGGCAATGCCCGTCCAGTCTCCTTAGAGCATTGATAGCCCATCTCCAACACGCTGGACATTGCGAAAAGCACTGCTGCCGCCGCAATCGGAAACACATAGACAATGCCGGTTGTATAACATTGGTCGACGATATATGGATACAGAATCTTCAATCCAAAAGAGAATCCAACCAACACCGTCGACATAAAAATGGCAAACAGATTTATCATCCGCGAGAAGAAATGGTCGCGGTCCGGACTGTTGTACTGCCGCAATGCCATCTCCTGCCATGCCTGGAAAATTATAACTCCTATTATCTGGATTATACCGCCAAAACGTGATGCAACAGCATAAATTCCGTTGTCAGACAATGTGAAGTAGTGCTGTATAAAAAAACGGTCGCTGCTCGTGGTCAGCCACCAGCACATCACCGATGGCAACAACGGCAGGACGTAGCGCAGCAAATCCCTGGTCATACCTGAGCTTTTCAACGAAACGTTGAAATATTTGCGCAACAACCCCACCCTGATTTCAATATACACTACGGCTATCATGCGCGCAAAAATATTGGCAAGGAAGATTCCTGTTATTCCCCATCCGCACCAAACGACAAACACCACGCTGAGCGCGCCTATGGAAAATGCCGAGATTATGTTGCTGACAACAAACGTTTTTGTCTCGCCCACACCTCTTGCCATCTGCCCGAACACTTCAATCAACGCCATCGAGACCAACAAGCCGAACGAGAGCCACAGGCACCTTATCGGATAAACAAACGACACAATCGCCGACAACAGCATGAAAACGAGCAACGAGCGGCTCATCAGCCTCATCGTTGCGCTGACCACCTCGGTTTTTTCCTCGTCAGTCTTGCTGTCAATCAAAAAGCGGAACGCCCCGTCGCGGAGTTGCAACGAAGCAAAACTCGTAAGCAACATAACCGCCGTAAGACACAGGTCGTAATAACCGAACTCCGACGTCTCGACAAAAAACGTGTACAGCGGAATCATCAGGAACGTAATCAGTTTCGACCCGATATTCCCGACAGCATATATTCCTACGGATTTCAGAAATTGCTTTCCCCTACCTGTCGTCTCCGTCATTTCCGCATTGCTTTTTTATAGACGGCTATTGTCTGTTCCGCGATATGATTCCAATCATAGTTGGTCAAATCATACACCCTTTCCTGCACCAAGTTTTTCTCCTTTTGATTCAACACCTTTGTCAAACTGTCCATTTCGCCGCAACGGAAGAAATCAGCGCTGTCAAGTTCCGGCAATTTATTGGCCGGTATATCGCTGACCACAACATCTATATTATAACTCATTGCCTCAAGCAATGAGATTGGCAAGCCTTCGTGATAGGACGGCAGCACAAACAACGCCGCATTGGTTAGAATCTGATTCAGACGTTCGCCTCGAATAAAACCTGTCAGAACCACGCCGCTGTCTTTAGCTTTTTTCTTGAGCATCTGAGAATATTCATCCTCATGGTCGGCATCTCCAGCTATGACCAATTTGAAATTTTTGGACATGTCCGACGCTTTGAATGCATCGATAAGCAAATCGAACCCTTTTTCTTTGACAAATCGACCTACTGCAACCACATATTTCCTCGACTCCAGTCCAAGGCCTTCAATGTAGTCCGTCGCCGACGACTTTTCCGGGGTGGTCACCCCATTGAAAATCAAATTTGAGTCACGCCCATATTTCCGATGAAGAATATCCTCTATCACATGGGATATCACTATCACCTCATTGCTGAACATAGCGCCCATACGCTCTCCAGCCTTGAGCATAAACTTAGCGAACACGCCCCATTTCTGTCGGTCGTAATCGGGTCCGTGGTGCGTAGTCACCACTTTCAAGCCAAGCAACCGTGCGAAAGGGGTCATCAACGAAGGTCCGATGGCATGGATATGCAGGATGTCGGCATGCATACGCCGAGCCGACAAAACGGCAAGAAACGTGTGGACTATAGCCTCCAGGCTTTTCTTTCTTGGTGCATAGATGTCTTTCAACGCAACGCCCTTATATGACAAGATATGATTGTCGTCACCGACATAACAACTGCGGCGTATCACCGTAACGTCGTGCCCCGCAGCAGCAATGCGCGGAAACAGCTCCTCACAATGAGTTTCTACGCCACCCATAATATTTGGGATTCCCCGTGTTCCTGTTACAACGACCTTCATATCTTAAATCCTTTCAAAATTTCTCACGCAAGTCACCCTGGCATGGATCCTGTCCCACATCATACCATTTCTTGTCGAGACAGGCTGGCTTGCCTTGCAGACTGCGCAACTTGTTTTTCAAAGCCCAACCAAGAGGTGCTTTGATATATTTATGCATTACCGGCGACGCAGTGCCAACCATCCAACAATTCTTAGGACATTTACGCACCTTTGCACGCACCTTCTCCGCCTGCTCACTCGTCCAGATGTCCATAAAATCATGGCTGTCGCGGATATTGCCCATCGACTCCTTCCAATAGCGTTCCTCAAGACCATTGCAAGGATAGACCTCTCCATAAGGATCAATGAAAAAGTTCATCGTCCCGGCCTCGCAGGGAAGCATTCGTCTACCCCCTTCAATATAGTTTATCAAGCCCATATTGAAGAACGCACGAAACCAGGATTTCGGATGCGATTCCTTCAACTGAAGGTTGATCAATTCTTCAAAATCACGACATACTTCATCCTTGTTTGTAACAACGTTGTCCTCTTTGTGGAAATAATATGAATTATGAAACGATGCTGTCGCAAACTCCATTCCAAGAGAGCGCGAGAGGCTATAAAGCGACAACATGTCTTTAGAGTTGTAGTTTGACACCGTGCAGCCGAAGCCTATGTCTTTCACTCCCATCTCTCGAAGTTTCAACAACGTGCGCAATCCTTTGTCAAAACCGCCCTGACGACCACGCAGATCATCGTTCTTCTGCGACAAGCCCTCTATCGATATGCGGATGCCTATTTGCGGATATTTCTTAGCCAAAGCAATAACACGGTCATCAAACCAACCGGACGTAGAAATCACTATGCGGTCAGTTTTTGTGTAGCATACATCCACAATTTCTTCCAAATCCTCTCTGACAAACGGCTCTCCGCCAGTCAGATTTATAAATTTCAATTTTGGAAGGCTCCGCAATTCCTCCGCCTTCAGTTCTTTATGTTTGTCCGTCGGATTTTTCCAGATATTGCACATCTTGCATTGCATCGGGCAACGGTAGGTGAGAATAATGGAGGCGTCTGTCGGTTTTGATATATTTTTGTCCATACAATATGTATCCTTTCACATAAGCACTATACAATATAACGAATTGCAAAGGTAATTATTATTTCCCAAACAAACTAATTTAGGAAATGTCGACAGATGTTTAGATGATAATTCACTACCTTTGCACAACGTTATTTTTTATTTTCATCAATATGCAAAGAATCGTTCTATTCGACATAGCAAAAGCCTTATGCATCGTCCTGGTGGTTGTAGGCCATTACTTTCCCGAGAACTCTCCGGTCTGGTATGAATGTTTGAACAAACTCATTTATTCTTTCCACATGCCGTTGTTCATGTTTGCCAGCGGCTTCATCTATATGGCGACAAAAAAGGAAGGAGAGTCATACTCGAAGTTTTTGGTCAAGAAGCTGAAGCGTTTGATGCTCCCGTATGTCGTTGTTTCTGTGATTGTCATCTCAATCAAGATGCTGACAGAAAAGCATGCGTTTGTTGAGAATCCAGTAACTGCCTATGCATATATAAAAATGCTGTATTTTCCTGAAGCGGGATATTTCTTATGGTTTATCTGGGCTTTGTGGTGGATGTTTGTCATCGCGCCGCTGTTTGCGACGAAACAAAAAAGATTATTGCTCCTTGGTGCGGCATTGCTTCTGTACTGCATTCCTCCGTTTCTGCCGGAAGTGTTTTGTCTCAAACAATTCCAAAGCATGTTGGTGTTTTTTATCCTTGGTGCTGTTTGTTGCGACTGGAGCAAGATTGCAACATCCGTAAAAATTCCGTTTTGGGCTGTATGCCTGTCATTTGCCGCGCTTGAATACTTTTATATAAGATTTGACGCATGTCATTCAGTCATCCCTTTTGTCGGGATTGCAACAATAATTTATTTGTCCGACATCATTTCAAGAGGAACAAAAAAAATCAATGGTTTGCTGACAATATCGGCGACAAGCTATATAATCTATTTGTTCCACACCACATTCGAGGGCGCTGCAAAGGCTGCCTTACAAAAATTCGCGCCCATTCTGCTTGACGACCCGTTTTTTGCCGTCGGCGCAGTGCTTGTCATATCAGCAGGCGTTGCCGGACCTATGGTCCTTTACCGCTATATCCTCGCAAAATATAAATTAACCCAATTCATTTTCGGCATAAAACGACAGCAGGCTGCCTCTGACAGGCTGCCTGCTGCGTAAATCCGGCCAATTGGCCTTCTATCCTTGATATATCTCCAGCACGCTGTCAAGATAGCGCTCGGCACTGAAGCGTGGCAGCGACTGCGCTGAGATTGCCGCATAGTCGAACGGCGACTCCCATGCCGCGGCAATGTTGTTGGCAAGCGAGTCAACGCTGCCGCTGCGGAAAAGCATTCCGCTGCCGGGTTGTATCAGTTCGGGGATTCCACCGATGCGCGCGCCCACCACCGGTGTGCCCAGACACAACGATTCGATAACGCTCAACGGATTGTTTTCGTAGCATTCCGACGGCATAACCGAGAAGCGTGCGTTTCCCAGCAATTCTTTAACCTGCGCTGCGTTCTGATGCCCAAGAAATTCTATGTTGTCACAACGCCCGTAGCGCGATTTCAAATCTTCGGCAAGCGGCCCACCGCCGGCTATCTTCAATGGTATCTGAAACTGCACGGCGGCCTTAAGCAGCGTCTCCACTCCTTTTTCTGCCGACAGCCGTCCCACATACGCATAATAGCCCTTACGCTCGGTGTTCACTTTGATGTCTTTCACTTTCTCTGGATCGACAAAGTTGCAGACCACCTTGATTTTTTTCTCATCAAAGCCTCCCTGCTTCATTTTCGCTGCCATAAACTCGCTTGGACAGACAAACGTGTCCGTGGCACGCTGCAAGCGCTTTGCATTCCATTTCTCCGCCTCAAGCCATGCCAGCAGGCTCGCCGCACGGCTGCCTTTCATACAACGGTTGGAATAGACTCCTCGTTTGCTGCCTTCTATACATTGCTCGCACACCTTGCCTCCATTCAAGCAGCTGTATGACGGACATACAAGCTTGTAATCGTGCATCGTCCACACTGTCCTGGCTCCGAATTTCTTAGCCATTTCCACTATTACAGGCGACAGATAGGAGTGGATGTTGTTGAAGTGCACCACGTCAGGCTTGAAATCGTTGAGAAGTCTGGCAAATGCCGCCTTAACACCAGCACCGCCGAATATGCGCCTTGCCGCCGCCAGTTTGCCGCCAATTCCTCCGGAGAACGACACCTCCGGAGCATAATATTGATTGAAATCGGTTGCTATATTGTCCGGATAGTCCATTGCAAAGACCGCCGTCTGATGTCCCCGCTCGCGCAGCAGTCGCTCAAGCGACATTGCACACACGCAGTCGCCTCCGCGCGGATAATAGAACTTATTTACAATCAGTACTCTCATAACTATTTTTGAAAGATATATCCACTCGGCAACGAAAGTGCCTTCAACTCATTGTCAAATTCAGTAAAGTTTTCTCTAAGCTCACCAGCCTCAACATAGCCAAGCATGCGGTCTGCCATTGTGGCTACAACGCTGAACGCGCTATAGTCGCCAAATGCGTCGCCGGCAAGGATTACATAATCATAATTCTTGCGCAGGCTGTCGACAAGCACAGCAAACTGTTCCGAAGCAATCAAATCGATTGATTGGTCGCCTCTGGACGCAATTACATCAAATCCGTCTGCGTTTCCGCCGACAACACTGTCAATCGTCGCTTTTCCAACGAGATAGTCATCAAGAGTGGCTGCCGGGCTTGAATTTCCGCATAAATCAACCACTACCGCCTTTCTCAAAGCATTACCGAACGAGGTGGCGAGAGCGGCGGCAATGCCGGCTGTTCCCGACTCCGACTTGACACAGGCTATGGCTACCACGCCTACTCCTTCGGAAGCAATCAGACGGTCGCGCACTCGACGCATCCCTGCCAGCTCATTGTCTGCCACTTCTCCTACAATCTCAAAATCAGTCAATTTCTCCAAATCCTGACGAATCATTATCCGTTTTGTGCGGATGGCGCGCAGCATGAGAATCAGCAACGGAATTATGATTGCCAGAACCAAAGCCGCGCCAAACACAATTGAGCCCTTAGGCCAAGCCTTTTTAACTTCATGATAAGCGGGGTCAATAATGCGGCCTATCTCCTGCACTCCAAATTTCAACGCATTCGACTCGCGCTGCTCAAGCAGGAAAATGTAAAGATTATTCTTTATTTCAGTATCCCGGTAGAGATCGACATAACGACGCTCGTGCGACGGCAACTGTTTCAACCTCGACGCATATTTGCCATCTTCTCGAACGAAGTCGTTGTAGGCAATCTCAGCACTTTCACGCGCCTTGCGCATCGTTTCTATCACACCTCCGCGCATACCGTCAATCTGCTTGTTGAGAGCCTGCAGAGCCTTGTTGTCGTGCTTGGCTGCCATGTCAAGCTTGGTGCGTTCAAGAATCAACTGATTATAGGACTCAATTGATTTTGCGGCACTTTCATAGTCCTGTCCGCTGGTAACAGGAATCATGGAATACTTATTCTTCGGATCATCAAGGAACTCGCAAATCATGTCGAATATCGACAATTGTGTCTGCAAGCCCACAATCGAAGCCTTGTTTTTCGATGTCTGCTCGAGCAGCACTTTCGCCTCGGCGGCGATGTCGGTAACATCGTTGGCGGTCTTGAACTCCTCAAGCTGCTTCTCCGACTCAGACAATTGGCTTGTCAAGGACGCAAGACGGTCGTCGATAAAGGCTATCTCCCGTGAAGCCTTTGTCTGCTCCTCGCGCAGACGACGGATGTTGTAGAGCTCCACAACCATGTTGAGCAAATCCTTGCCGCGCTGCTTGTCCTCGTCCTGATAGAATAGCGTGATGCCATTGGATTTCAGCGACGGCACGTCGGCGTAGTATATCTTGGAATAGTCGTCATATGTTTGTGCGGTGCCGTTCACTTCCACTATAAGCTTGCGCTCCTCCCCGGCTTTATAAAATGCCGTGCGGCGGATGGTGAACGCTCCGTCGGGAAGTTTCACCGTTGCCGGCAATGTCATGCCGTCTTGTTTGAACAGCGTGGAGAACCATTTGCCTTTCACCTTGACGTCAATCTTGCCGTCAGAACGCAGATTAATCTTGAATGTCGCCCCACTTTGAAGCGTGTCGAGGTCAACATTCGTTGACAATTCAACGGGCGACTTGCGGTAGAGCGACAGCTTGCGCATTCCGTCAACACCCTTGTAGTCATACTGCAATCCCAACTTGTTGATTGCCTCGCAGAGCAGGCTGCGCGACTGCAGAACCGCCATCTCATCATCTACCGAACCGCCGCCGAACGAGCCCATCGAGAACTGCTTCATCATCTGCATCATTCCGCCGCCCATTCCGCCGCCTTCTTCCTGTTCGATCATAATGTCGGCGTGGAATTTGAATTCAGGATTGTTTTTAAGCATATAGACTGCGGCGATTGCCATCATCGCTGCAAACGAGGCGATAAACCACCACCAATGCTTACGGATTTCATAGCGCAAACGGCTGAAATCCACCTTGTCAGAACTTGTAGCCATATTCTATTTTTTCTTTTTTATTATCATAAAACTCTGTCACCGGACGCGCCAGCAACGCTTTCACCTCTTCTTTGGTCACCGCTTTGGCTTGCGCGGCGACAATTCCCATCACTGCCATCAGAAGCGACCCTGATGCTTGAAGCACAGCGCAGCCAGCTGTACCGTCAATGGCAAGGAACGCAAATGACATCACTCCAATTCCAAACAGCTGATAATGATGAGTGCGCATCACGATGCGGTATTTCCGCCATATCCACCAGCAGAAATAGCCAAAGAAGAATATTCCCAACAACCCGAACTGCGCAAGCTCGGGATAGAAAGTGTCTGCGATAAAGTCACCATAAGTGGGCGACAACCCCCAAAGCAAGTTTATGCCATAGTCATAGTACAAATCCGAGTAACTGACATCAGGCCCTGACGAGTAGGTGGCGTATGTAGCCAAACCGCTGCCCAACAGCAGGTGGTCGGCAAGCACAAGCACCATTCCGCCGAACAGCACGGGCCGGGCGTAGGTCTCCATCACGTCGGGGTCGAACGTGTCGGAATTTCCGGTTATAAAATAGTATTCAATTTTTTTCCAAGCCACAAGCACCACAAGCACGAATGCGAGTGTGGCTACGACAACGTTGCGCACACTTTTGAAATTGACCGTGCCGGGACGATAAACAAACAGCATATAGAATGCCAGCACCACAAACCCATAATATTTCGAGCGGGTGCATATCAGTCCGAGCAACAGGATTACGCAGGTCCATATAAGATCCGACCGTGTATATGCCCGTGGGTTGTCGTTGTCGTACGACATCAGCAAATAAACCATAGCACAGCCCACACAAGTCAGACCGCCATAGTAGACATGGAAGATAGTCACATCGTAGATGTCGGCGGCGATGACGAAAAATGCCATAAACGCCAAGAAAATACACACCTTTTTCAACACCCACTTCTCGTTGGCGGTGAACTGCGGCGCAATGGCATAACTTACTGAAAAAGCTATCAGCGGCTTGCACTGAGCAATAAAGTCGTTAATCTGCGCCTTCGGTATATTGTATGGTGACGCGACAAGAGAATATGCCAAATACAACGCCATCACGCCAAGCAGCACAAACATCAACTTATACTTGCCGAAGCAGCGGTTGAACGTCATGTCGACGACAGCGAGCACTGCAAATGCCAACAGACACAATTCGTCAAGAAACGACAATAAATGCGGAGCCAAAAACAAGCCCAGCACGCTGACGAAGAACACGTAGAAATATGCCCGGTGGATATTGAGCATTTTCGCTGTTATTTTTTGATTGCCAATGCAATTACAAGAGATGCGATAACCGACACTGCGCTGACAACAGTGGAAACCACTGTCACCTTGAATGCGTTGTTCTGGCTGTATTTCGCATTGCCTGCCTTGATTTTGTTAGGCTGCACATAGACCACGTCGTTCTGCTGAAGATAGTAATATGGCGAGTCTACGATTTTCGCATCTTTAAGATTCACGCGGTGGTAGGCGCGTTGTCCGTTTTCCTCGCGTATCACCATCACGTTTGTGCGTTCGCCGTATTCGGTCATATCCTCGGCAGCGGCAAGCGCGTCAAAAATGGTGAACCGCTCGCTTTTGACTTCGATTGCTCCCGGACGTTTCACCTCACCAAGCACGTTGACGCGGAAATTTGCGAGCTGAACACGGACTACCGGATTGTCGACCTCCTTCGAAATCTTTTCCGTCAGATATTCGCACAAGCCTTTGGTAGTCATTCCGGCTGCATGGATTTTGCCGATAGCGGGCATTGTTATTTCCCCGTCAGTATTGACAATATAGGTCTGGTTCTGCGGTGTCGACGACACACCCACCTCTCCCTCAAGCGACGGATTGACGAGCGGAAGGTTGTAGGCGGCTGTTGCCTCCGGCACAATGGAGTTGACCGTGATTATCAGCTCGTCGGCCGGACGGATTTTAACGGCATAGTCGAGTGCTGTTGTTCCGACTGTTTTCAAGCTGTCGGCATTCTCGAAATATGCCAACGACTGCGGAGCCTTACACGATGTCACTGTGGCAGCCAATACGATTGCGGCTGCAATAAATATCTTAGTAAAATTGAGTCTCATAGAAAAGCATACTTTTATTCTAATGTTTAAACGCACACCATTGCGTTTTATTGCATCAGGCCTTCCACAAAAAGCAAAGAGAGCGCGCCCTCAATTGGACGCGCTCTCCGATATTTGAATCTTTAAGTTCTGATTACAACTTCGGACCGGCAGCTACAAGAGCCTTACCTGCCTCGTTGTTCTCATATTTCTTGAAGTTCTTGATGAAGCGGGCAGCCAAATCCTTAGCTTTCTCTTCCCACTGAGCTGCATCAGCGTAAGTGTCGCGTGGGTCAAGGATTTCAGTTGCTACACCTGGCAATACAGTCGGAACCTTGAAGTCGAACATCGGAATCTGTTTTGTAGGAGCCTTGTCGATGTCGCCGCTCAAGATAGCGTCGATGATGCCACGAGTGTCGCGGATAGAGATACGCTTGCCTGTTCCGTTCCAACCAGTGTTTACGAGGTAAGCCTTAGCGTTGTTCTTCTCCATCTTCTTAACCAACTCTTCTGCATATTTTGTTGGGTGCAATTCCAAGAATGCCTGACCGAAGCATGCAGAGAATGTTGGAGTAGGCTCTGTGATACCGCGCTCTGTACCTGCCAACTTAGCTGTAAAGCCAGAGAGGAAGTAGTACTTAGTCTGCTCCGGAGTAAGGATAGATACTGGAGGCAATACACCGAATGCGTCTGCCGACAGGAAGATTACCTGCTTTGCTGCTGGTGCAGAAGAACCCGGCTGGATGTTGTTGATGTGGAAGATTGGGTAAGAAACACGAGTGTTTTCTGTTACGCTCTTGTCTGCGAAATCAATCTTGCCGTTTGCATCAACTGTTACGTTCTCAAGAAGTGCGTTGCGCTTGATAGCGTTGTAGATATCTGGCTCTGACTCTTTGTCGAGGTTGATAACCTTTGCATAGCAGCCGCCTTCGAAGTTGAACACGCCGTTGTCGTCCCATCCGTGCTCGTCGTCTCCGATAAGTTTACGCTTAGGATCTGTTGACAAGGTTGTCTTACCTGTTCCTGAAAGACCAAAGAAGATTGCTGTGTTCTCTCCGTTCATGTCGCAGTTTGCAGAGCAGTGCATTGATGCGATGCCCTTCAATGGCAGGAAGTAGTTCATCATTGAGAACATACCTTTCTTCATCTCACCACCATACCATGTGTTGATGATTACCTGCTCTTTTGATGTTACGTTGAAGGCTACGCAAGTCTCAGAGTTGAGTCCGAGTTCTTTATAGTTCTCAACTTTTGCCTTTGATGCGTTGTAAACAACGAAATCTGGCTCGAAGTTCTTCAACTCTTCTTCTGTTGGACGGATGAACATGTTTGTAACGAAGTGAGCCTGCCATGCAACCTCAACGATGAAACGAACTGCCATACGAGTGTCCTTGTTTGCGCCGCAGAATCCATCTACAACATAGAGGTTCTTGTCGCAAAGCTCGCTCTTGGCGATAGTCTTAACCTTGTTCCATACGTCTTCCGACATTGGGTGGTTGTCGTTCTTATATTCTTCAGAAGTCCACCATACAGTGTCCTTTGAATTGGCATCCTTTACGATGTATTTGTCTTTAGGCGAACGACCGGTGTAGATACCTGTCATCACGTTGACTGCACCGAGTTCTGTCTGCTGACCTACTTCATAACCTTCGAGACCTGCTTTTGTCTCTTCTTCAAACAATTGCTCGTAAGATGGGTTGTGTGCGATTACTGTAGCGCCAGTAATGCCGTACTTTGTCAAATCAAGATTGCTCATTGTTGTTTGATTTATAATAGTGAATATTTACTAATGTTTCTCTCTTTTGAAAACCGCTGCAAAATTACTATATTTTTTTTACACGGCAATGCTATTAGCGAAAATTTTCCGCATTTAAAATTCTTTAAGCATTATTATCCCTGTTTCAAATATAAAATGCTTCTGTTCAAAGGCTTAAATTGTTATCTCTCCACACAGCGAGCAATTGAGATATTTCTTCACCTGTTCTGACCGAAGCCCCATGCCGAATAGATACATCAGCTTGGTGATGGCTGCCTCTGATGTTATGTCGTATCCGCTGACCACACCGGTCGACTGCAGCGTGTTGCCTGTCATATAGCGCTCGCTGTGGACTCCGCCGTTGACGCATTGCGAAACGTTGACTATCACAACGCCGCGCTTTACGGCGTCGCGCATCAGGTCGACAAACCATTTGTCGGTCGGGGCGTTGCCGGCGCCATAGGTCTTGAGCACGATGCCTTTCACGTCGGGGGCGTTGAGAAGATAGCGGAGTGTACTCTCGGTGATGCCTGGAAACATGTCGATAAACATCACGTTGCGGTCCATTGCGGTCTGCACTTTAAGCGGTCGCTGCGAGCGTTGGCGCCACAATGCTTCTTCATGGAAATGAATGCCGAGGCCTATGCGGGCAAGGTCGGGATAATTGTTGCTCTTGAAGGCGTTGAAATGGTCGGCGCTCATCTTTGTGCTGCGGTTGCCGCGCCACAGATAGTCTTCAAACAATATCGCCACTTCCTGCACCATCGGGTCGCCGTTCTTGTCGCGGGCGGCGGCTATCTGAAGTGCTGTGATGAGGTTTTCTTCTCCGTCGGTACGCACTTCGCCGATTGGAAGCTGGGAGCCGGTGATGATGACGGGCTTGTGCAGGTTCTCGAGCATAAAACTCAACGCGGAGGCGGTGTATGCCATCGTGTCGGTGCCGTGAAGCACCACAAAGCCGTCGTAGCTGGCATAGTTCTCCTCGATGCTCTGTGCGATTTCAACCCAGTGCGACGGATTCATGTTTGACGAGTCGATCGGTGGGTGAAACTGGATATTGTTGATGGAATAATTGAGCTTCTTGATTTTGGGCACATTGTCGATAAGGTGCGTGAAGTCGAACGGTTGCAGCGACTTCGTCACCGGGTTTTCAATCATGCCGATTGTTCCTCCGGTATATATTATAAGGATATTCGGTTTTGCCATTGAAGCTATTTTTTTCTAAAACGAATCTTTCCAACGACAAAATTACACATATTTTTTGGCAAATAGCAACCGCAACCGCCAACTGTCTGAACAACTAAAGTCACGGCGGTGGCAATTTGCCACCATTTAAGGTTTTTTACTGAAAAATCTTTGATTTCTATCCAAAATAGAACCACATAGTTTGCCAGAAGGCAATGGTGTGTGGCAACCGCTGGCACTGTTAAAAAGACTTAACGCAGCGGAATCCGCTGCGTTAAGTCTTTTTCGTTGACAGATGTCTCTAAATTTTAAACAGCATTCCTCCGATGTTGTCGCATGCCGCCCCGGTGACCGACGACAGGCAACTTGCCTCGTCTGCCATATAAAGCGCGCCGAGAAACGCGAAAATCAACGCCTCCTTGAATTCAATTATCTGACGTGGAGGTATCTTGACTTCGCAACCTGCCAGCTCGCGGATGCGCTCCACAAGATAGACGTTGAGCGCGCCGCCGCCGGTTATAAGCATTGTGGGATGCGGCTTGCCTACCCTGCGCACTACGCGTGCCACCTGACGGGCGGCATGCTCGGTGAAGGTGGAGAGCAGGTCGGCAAATTCAAGCCCGCGGCTGTCAATCATCGGAAATATCTCTTTCTCCACCCATTCGCGGCCAAGCGACTTCGCGCCTGTCTGCGAGTAGAATGGCAATGCGTCGAGACTGGCGAGCAATTCGGCATCGACTGTGCCGCTGCGGGCAATCAGTCCATCGCGGTCAAACTCCAGGCCACGCTGACGGCAGTAGTGGTTGAGCACATAGTTGACCGGACTGATGTCAAACGCCTGCCGCTCTCCGTCGCACTCATACGATATGTTGGAGAATCCTCCTATGTTCAGACAGAAATCATAGTCGGCAAAAAGCAGACGGTCGCCAATCGGCACAAGCGGGGCTCCCTGTCCGCCGAGCATTATGTCAAGACGACGGAAATCGCTGACCACAGGCACACGCGCCTCGGCTGCAATCGCTGCGCCGTCGCCTATCTGAAACATTATGCGCTTGCCTGGCTCATGAAAGATGGTGTGTCCATGCGACGCCACGATGTCGGGACGTATGCCGTATTCCTTCATAAAGTCGGCGACACGCTCGCCAAGAAACTTGCCGTATTCGCTGTGGAACGCCACAAAGTCGTGTGCCGACATCTGTTGCGCTCCCGTGCCGAGACGGTATTTCAAATCGTCGGGATAGTCATAGCCGCGTGCCGCATCGATTGCGAAACGCCATCGGCCGTCGGTTTTGAAAAATGTGGCGCAGCACACGTCAAGACCGTCAAGCGATGTGCCCGACATCAATCCTATTGCCGTAATCTTGAAGTTGTCCATATTTTTTGGTATTATTGGTTCTGCAAGCTTTTGTCCATCTCTGCCGCGGCGCGGCGTCCGTCGCCCATCGCGAGAATCACGGTCGCTCCGCCGCGCACAATGTCGCCTCCGGCATAGATGTCGGGCAGCGATGAGCGCATTGTCGACTCGTCGACCACGATGGTGCCTCTGCGGCTCACCTCAAGTTCTGGAATCGCATTCGGAATCAACGGGTTTGGCGACACGCCTACGCTGACAATCACCAAATCGACGGGCACATCCTCCACTGCGCCATCAACAGCCACCGGAGAGCGGCGTCCCGACTCGTCGGGTTCGCCGAGTTCCATCCGTTGCAGGCGCATCAGGCGAACATTGCCTTTCTCGTCGCCCTCATATTCCAATGGGTTGTGGAGCGTGAGGAAACGCACGCCTTCTTCCTTGGCGTGTTTCACTTCCTCGCGGCGCGCCGGCATCTCGTCTTCCGAACGGCGGTAGACGAGCATCACGTTTTCTGCGCCCATGCGACGCGCTGTGCGCACGGAGTCCATCGCCGTATTGCCGCCGCCAATCACTGCCACATTGTGGCCGTGAAGCACGGGGGTGTCTTCATCCTGACTGGCGGCTCCCATCAGATTGACCCGCGTCAGGAATTCATTGCTCGACATCACTCCGTTGAGATTCTCGCCGGGAATGTTCATAAACCTTGGCAGTCCGGCTCCCGACGCCACGAAGATGCCTTTGAAGCCCATGGCGTGGAGGTCGTCGTAGCTTAATGTCTTGCCGACAATGCAGTTGGACTCGAACTCCACGCCCAGACGGCGCAGACCGTCGATTTCGGTGTCGACGATGGCATTCGGCAGGCGGAACTCGGGGATGCCGTATTTCAGCACTCCGCCAATCTCATGCAGCGCCTCGTAGACCGTGACGCTGTAGCCGCGCTTCGCCATGTCGCCGGCAAAGGCGAGTCCGGCGGGTCCGCTGCCCACAACTGCCACCTTGATGCCGTTTGCGGCGGGTTTTTCCTCGTCGGCCGAACCGTGGTTGCGCGCCCAGTCGGCTACGAAGCGTTCTAAATAGCCTATCGCCACGGCTTCGTGTTTCATCTTGGTGTGTATGCAACGGCTCTCACACTGCTTTTCCTGGGGGCAGACGCGTCCGCAAACTGCAGGAAGCGCGCTGGTCTTTTTTATCACACGGGCTGCCTCGGCAAACTCGCCGCGCTCCACGTTTTTGATAAATCCGGGAATGTCGATGCCCACAGGGCAGCCTGTGACGCATTGCGGGTTGGCGCAGTCAAGACACCGCGAGGCTTCTGCCATAGCCATCTCAATCGTCAACCCTTGATTCACTTCCTCATTGCACGTCACGCGGTAGTCTGCCGCAAGCTCGGGCATCTTCACTCGCGGTGTCGAGGTGCGTTCCTTAGCTGTCTTTGCCTTGCGCAGTGCCTCGCGCCATTCTGCCATGCGCATATCTTTTGTCTCTTCCATGTCAGTTCTTGTTTTCGTTGTCGTAAGCATGAAGGCGCATCATCATCTGGTCGAAATCCACCTGATGCGCGTCAAATTCCGGCCCGTCGATGCAGACGAAGCGCGTACGGCCGCCTACGGTAACCCGACAGGCACCACACATGCCTGTGCCGTCGACCATGATGGTGTTGAGCGAGCAGACGGTAGGGATGTCGTATTTTTTTGTAAGCAGTGCGACAAACTTCATCATCACTGCCGGACCGATGGTCACTACCTGGTCCACCTTCTCGCGGTTGATCACTTGCTCCACGCCTTCGGTCACCAGTCCTTTCTGCCCGTAGGAGCCGTCGTCGGTCATTATCACCACTTCGTCGCTTGAGCGGCGCACCTCGTCCTCAAGTATAATCAAATCCTTGGTGCGTCCGGCGAGCACGCTGACCACGCGGTTGCCGGCTTGCTTCATGGCGCGGATGATGGGCAACAAAGGCGCTACGCCTACTCCGCCGCCGCAACACACCACGGTGCCCACCTTTTCTATCTTGGTGGCTTGTCCCAACGGGCCTACCACATCGTGGAGGCTGTCGCCTACTGCCTTGTCGCAGATTTTTTTTGTCGACTTGCCTACAGCCTGCACCACAAGGGTTATTGTCCCTGCAGTGGTGTCGGAGTCGGCGATGGTCAACGGGATGCGCTCGCCATGCTCGTCGGCACGGACAATAACGAAATGCCCGGCACGGCGCGAGCGTGCTACCAGCGGCGCCTCTACCACAAGCTGCACCACCTTTTCCGAGAAATGCTTTTTCTCTACAATTTTATTCATTGTCGTAACGTGTTAGGTCTATTTTCTTTTTTTCAGCTCTCAAAGTTAGCCAATTTTCTGCCAAAACCACCAATCTTTATCCCGATAATTGCTTTTGCGCAAAAGCAAAAAAGACGAAGAGGCAATCCGCCGCATGCCACCAAAGCAAACGCCCTCCGGCGGGACAATTCCTGCGGAGGGCGTTTGTGTTTTTGTATGCCTGTGGCTTAGTTTCTGCTGTTGCCGAAGAAACGGAGCATGTAGAGGAACAGGTTGATGAAGTCAAGATAGAGCGTCAACGCGCCGATTGTGGCGATTTTGCCCACTTGCGACGAGTCGCTGTACTGCACCATTTGTTTGATTTTCTGGGTGTCCCATGCGGTGAGGCCGATGAAGATTGCCACGCCGGCAAACGAAATCAGCCATTCAAGGGTGCTACTGCCCACGAAGATGTTGACAATCGTTGTGATAATCAAGCCAATAAGCGCCATAAACAGGAACGAGCCCATTTTTGTAAGGTCGTTGCTGGTCAGATAGCCGTAGATGCTCATCGCGCCAAACACGCCTGCCGTTATGGCAAAGGTATAGGCTATCGACCCAAGCTCAAAAGCCCAGAATATCGACGAGAACACCACGCCGTTGAGCACGGCGTAAAGGAAGAACAACGAGGTTGCGGCAAATGTGCTAAGCTTGTTGATGGCTCCCGTGATTGCTATCACGCAGGCAAATTCGGCGATTATCAAGCCCCAGAATGTCAGCTTGCTTGAGAAGATGGCGCTCATTATCGCTGGTGTCGCTGCAACATAGATTGCCACACCGGCGGTGACGAGCAGACCGAGAAACATTCGCATATAGACGCTGCGCATCACTTTCGACACGCTGTGGGTCAACGTTATGGTTGGCTGTGCCCCATAACCGTATTGCTGATTGTAATTTTCCATATTTTCTGTTTTTTTAAAAAGTTGTCGGTGAAGATAACGCTATTTTTCAGCATTAGGTTCACCGACATTGTTAATTATCCATAATCAACCACTTTTACATGCGTTCCGGCACTTCGATGCCGAGCATCCAGAAGCCTTGGCGGATGATGTCGCCTACGGTGCGCGACAATGTCAGGCGGAAGCCGCGCAGGTCGGCGTTTTCCTCGCCGAGGATTTTATAGTCGTGGTAGAACTGGTTGTATTCTTTCACAAGTTCGTAAACGTAGTTGGCAACCAACGCCGGGCTGTAGGTGCGCCCTGCCTCGGCTACGATTGCCGGGAAGTCGGCGAGACGCTGGATGAGCGATATCTCTTTGTCGTTGAGAGCAACTGCCGATGCGTCAAACGCTTCGCTGACATGCTTGTCGGCGGCCTTGCGGAGCACCGACTGGATGCGGGCGTAGGTGTACTGCACAAACGGTCCGGTGTTGCCGTTGAAGTCGATTGATTCTTTCGGGTTGAACGTCATGTTCTTGCGAGGGTCGACTTTAAGAATGAAATATTTCAACGCGCCGAGTCCGATGATTGCCGAAATCTTGTCGGCCTCTTCCTGTGGAAGGTCCTGCAGTTTGCCCATCTCTGCCGACATCTCTTTGGCGTTCTGCACCATAGCGTCCATCAGGTCGTCGGCGTCGACTACGGTGCCTTCGCGCGACTTCATCTTGCCTTCTGGCAGCTCTACCATTCCGTATGAGAAGTGCACAAGGTCCTTGCCCCATTTGAAGCCGAGCTTGTCGAGCAGCAGTGAGAGCACCTGGAAGTGGTAGTTCTGCTCGTTGCCCACCACGTAGATCATCTTGTCTATAGGATAGTCCTGGTAGCGCAGCTTGGCGGTACCGATGTCCTGGGTCATATACACTGATGTGCCGTCGCTGCGGAGCAGCAGTTTGTGGTCGAGTCCGTCGGCGGTAAGGTCTGCCCACACGGAGTTGTCTTCCTTGCGGTACATGATGCCTTTCTCCAAGCCTTCAAGCACCTTCTCCTTACCCTCGAGATATGTCTGGCTTTCATAGTAGATTTTGTCGAAGTCTACGCCCAGACGCTTGTAGGTCTCGTCAAATCCGGCATACACCCACGAGTTCATCGTGCGCCACAGCGAACGCACCTCCTCGTCGCCGGCTTCCCAGCGGCGGAGCATCTCGCGAGCCTCCTGCATCAATGGCGACGCTGCCTCTGCCTCTTCCTTGGTCATGCCTTTCTCCTCGAGTTCCTTCACTTCGGCTTTATAGTGCTTGTCGAAAGCCACATAGAAATCACCGATAAGGTGGTCGCCCTTCTTGCCGGTCGATTCCGGAGTAGCGCCGTTGCCCCACTTCTGCCATGCGAGCATCGATTTGCAGATATGGATGCCGCGATCGTTCACGATATTGGTTTTCACCACCTTGTAGCCATTGGCCTGCATGATGCGCGACAGGCTGTAGCCAAGCAGGTTGTTGCGCACGTGGCCGAGGTGAAGCGGCTTGTTGGTGTTTGGCGACGAATATTCAATCATCACCAGCTCGCTGTTGTCGTCGGCGGTCTTGAAGCCATAGTCTTTTGTTGCGTGGATATGGTCGAGCACTCCGAGCCAGAATTTCGGCTCTACAGTGATGTTAAGGAAGCCCTTTATCACGTTATACTCCTTCACCGCCTCGCAGTTGGCAACGAGATAATCACCTATCTCCTTGGCTGTTGCGTCGGGTGCTTTGTGCGACGCTTTCAAGAACGGGAATACCACTATTGTAAGGTTGCCTTCAAACTCTTTTTTCGTTGTTTGCGGCACGATGGTTGAAGCCTCTACCTCCAAACCATAGAGCGACTTCAGCGCCTCGGCTGTAGCCGCAGAAATGATGTTATCTATCGACATTTATATGATTATTTTCTAATTATCTTAATTTCAGACTGCAAAGATAGTGCAAGGCGAGAGAAAATCAAAATCAAGCTTGCTTGAAATTTTTGATTTTGCTCTTCCTCTAAAGTCCTTAATGACCTTAAAGTCCTTAAAGCCCTCTAAACTCTTCAAAGTCTTTTTAAAATCAAATTCTTTTCTGTAGCTTTGCACACATGAACCAAACAGAGCGCATAATCGGATCGGAGATACTCCGCAAACTTCCCTACGAGCCCAACAGACAGCAGATGGAAATCATTGCCGCGCTGAGCAAGTTTGTCGCCGACACCGACGACCGCTCGGTCTTTCTGCTCAACGGATATGCCGGAACGGGCAAAACATCGCTCGCAGGAGCGCTTGTCGCAGCGTTGCCGGCACTGCGCCGACAGGCTGTGCTGCTGGCGCCTACGGGACGGGCGGCGAAGGTGTTTGCGGCATACTCGCGCCACAGTGCGTTCACCATACACCGCAAAATATACCAAAGCCGGCGCTACAACCCCGAGGACTCGCATTTCTGCCTTGCTCGCAACAACCACAAGAACACGCTGTTTATTGTCGACGAAGCGTCGATGATTGCCAACAACGCGTCGGAAGGGGCGGTGTTTGGCACGGGATGCCTGCTCGACGACCTTATCACCTACGTTTACAGCGGCGAGGGATGCCGCCTGATTCTGCTCGGCGACGTGGCTCAGCTGCCGCCGGTGGGCTACACCGACAGCCCGGCTCTCGCGCCTGCCACGCTGCAGGGCTACGCCCTTACGGTCTACAACTTCTCGCTAACCGAGGTGGCGCGACAGCGCAGCTCGTCGGGCATACTGCACAACGCCACGATGATACGGCAGATTATCGCTTCGGGAAAACTGGAGGCGCCGACGCTTGAAATCTCCGGCTTCGACGACGTGGAGGTGGTGAGCGGTGAGTTTCTGTCGGAAAAGGTCGAGGAATGCTACGCACAGGAGGGAGGCGCGGCTGAGACAATAATCATCACGAGGAGCAACAAGAGGGCGGTGATGTTCAACCAGGGAATACGTGCACGGGTGCTGTATATGGACGCGGAAATAACCACCGGCGACATGCTGCTCGTGGCGAAAAACAACTATTTCTGGGCTGCCGACTACGACGGCATCGACTTCATCGCAAACGGTGATGTGGCGGTGGTGAAACGCATCTCTGAGGTGACGGAGGAATACGGCTTCCGCTTTGCCGACGTGACGCTCGAGTTCCCTGACTACAACAATGCGGAAATCGATGCGAAAATAATCCTCGACGCACTCTATGCGGAGTCGCCGGCGCTGTCGCGCGCGCAAAACAACAATCTGTACCTGCGTGTGATGGACGACTATGCCCACATCACGCGCAAAAGCGAGAAATACAAACGTCTGAAGCAAGACCCGTTCTTCAACGCGCTGCAAGTGAAATTCGCCTATTCCGTAACGTGCCACAAGGCGCAGGGCGGACAGTGGCGCAACGTGTTTGTCGACATGGGATACATCCCCGAGGAGGCATTCTCAAACGTCGACTTCTACCGATGGCTATACACGTCGTTCACACGTGCCACCGACCACATTTTCCTGATCAACCCGCCTCTCGCCACCAGATAAGCACGCATCGTAGCGGAGCGGTCTCGCCACCCCCATCACCGCCTCGCGCAGCAGTGGCAGAGTCTGACCGCGCGAGCGGTCACGTCACCACATCATCACCGCATACATCCGCACTCATCGTCGCGGAGCGACGGCACTCTGACATAACCCGGTACGCGGAGCGCAGCGCAGCGTGCCGGGACTTGACACGCCCCTGCTGTCGGCGTGCCGGAGGTACGCCACTACTCCAGAGCCGGAGTCTGACCGCTCGCGCGGTCACGCTTTCAGTTAACCCCCGACAACGTCGAGGGCATATGCGCCGCGGAGCGCCGCCGCTGAGGCGCCAAGGGCAGCCGAGCGTACAAAAAAATCCCCCAGCCGAGGCTGGAGGATTCAAAAGTATAAGTGTGGTTTGGATTATCTAACAATCACCTTAGTGGCTGTGCCGTTGGCGCGAACCACGTAGAAGCCTGGAGCAACGTTTACGAGTGTGCTGCCCTCTGCCACGCGTGCTTGGCGAACCAACTGACCGGCTACAGTGTAGACTGCCACATCCGCTGCCTCGTCAGCCACAACCTCTACGCCGCCTTCAGCTGCAAACACCTTTACGCCCTCAGCCGACATAGACGATACGGAAGAGGTAGAGCCGAGAAGATAGATGCTCAGATTTCCGTTTTTATAACTGTCTGCATAAGCTCCAAAGCGAGGAGTCTTAGCACTTGGATTAAACTGCAAATTATTATAGTCTCCTGTAACATCTGCATTAACTACAGTTGCCTCTCCATTTGCAACCGACACTGTCCAATGGAAGCAGTCGCCCTCATTTCCAGCCGCATATGAAAGGTTTGCCGCCTTTGCTGTCTTTCCTGCAGCCAAATACCCCGCTGCCGTATTAAAAGTAACACCATTCGCTGTGCGACCTACAACAAATACTTTCACGGTAACATCTTTTTCAGTGAGCTCTTTTGCCGAAATAGTAACAAGACCACCTGTTAAGAAATTACCATTGACTTTAGACAAGCCATAGTATTTGCCGTCTTTTTCACCAACAAATATAATCTTTGTTCCTTCTGTCAGCCATGCAGCGTTCTCACAAAGAATATAAGGCTCATCCAATGGGAAGTTGATTATATACGTCTTTGTCACCGAGGCGCTCTTTGCCAACGTTTCGGTAGCAGCTGTGTAAGCAGCGATTTTGTAAATTCCTTCCTCTTCCAATTTGATTGGCTCGATATACTGTTGCTCTGTGCCGTCATTTATTGTATAGAACACTTTCTCGCCTCCCTCGCCTGGAGCAAGAGTGATTGTTTGTGCTTCTGTGTATGTTCCTTCTTCAACGCTGAATGTAGGAACACCTGCTGCCAGTTCTATTTTGAAATTCAATCCTGCAGCATCACTTTTTGCATAATCATCCATTTCAAGAGCAAAAGCCTCCACAGTATACTCTCCATTCTGATCGAGAGTTACACTAACAGGAGAAGCCTCTGTTTTTGTAATATCGATATTTCCTCCGCCGATAACAGTATATTTGATTTGTGCGCCTACCTTGTCAGATGTGATTTCCAACACCTTTGCTTCTCCATAAACCGTTCCTTCTGTCAAATTGAATGTAGGCTTGTTCATTTTCTTGGCAATAGTAAACATCAATTCAGCCTGTCCACTGGCACCAAGTCCTGCTTTTGTTGCCTTGGCCGACACCAAATAAATATCATTTGCGGTCAAATGAATAGTAGCCGGAGACGCCTCTGTGCCTGTGATTGGAGTTGTAAGTTTATCGCCTGTAATTGTATATTCAATCTGCGCTCCTTCAGTTGTTGAAGTAATCACCAAATCTTGCACATCTGTATATGTTGCATCTGCTGTCAAATTGAATGTCGGAGTGGCACATTTGGTCTCTGCGACCTCTTCATAAGTGATAGAGATGGATTTAATTGCAAGATAATTTTTACTTGTACCAGATATATTAAAAACAATACCTTTTGCTCCTGCAGAAATTGCACCAAAGTCATATTCCTTCCATGCTGCTTTTTTTCCAATTTTAAGAGTATTTCCAACACCAGAGCCATTTATCGACATTGAACAAGTGTAATTGCTTCCGTTTGACGCGGCGAAGAAAGAAACCTTCTTAACTGTTGCTCCTTCCGGTATTTCTGCTCCACTCAACGCCAACGACCCACTAAAGATCCATTTTCCTGACCCGAATTGAATTCCTGAACCCAAGGACTGGTTTCCACATCCTGCCACGTATGTTTCACCCGTAGAATTAACAGTCCACGCACCAACAGCACCCGTTGTTGTAGCAACCTTATCTTTGCAAATCTCGCCGTTCGCAAGCTGTTCGCTCTGTTGAAAATTCCACGTCACCGTCTTTTCCGCGGCATACAGATTGCTGATGGAAGCAATCAGCGCAAACAGAAATAAAAAGTAAAATTTTTTCATAAGATTTTATTTTAGTTTGTTAGTTAAATTTCCGATTATTATAGTTTTTGCATTGCATTTTACCGCTTGTTCCTTATAAGTCTTAAAATCAATTAAGCGTTCTATCTTTCAATTCGTTACAAAGGTACGACTTGCGTAATGACTTTGCAAATTTTTCTACATTTTTTTTCATCACAAGTTTGTAACATCCCTCCAATCCACGTCGCTGCCCTCAGCCCACAGCGCATCGCAGATGCGCTACTAACCTCACGACTCTGCCTCTCACTCCCTCACATCGCTACCCCAGCCAACGGCGCATCGGAGATGCGCTATTCTTTAGAAACCCCATTCGTACGGAGCGCAGCGGAGGACGCATGGGGTTATAGGCGACCCACACACCCTGCGCTTCGGAGATGCGCTACTTCCCCACCATCTCCGCCACGACCGCGCGAGCGGTCACGCCTTCAGTTAACCCCCGACAGCGTCGGGGGCACACGCATCGACGCATGCGCCGCGGACGCGCCGCCGCTGACGCACTCCAGCACTGCATCTACAGCGGCACCGCCATGCGGTGCATATCTCCCTCTCCACTCTATCCCCGGACGCGCTGTCCGGGGTTAACTGAAAACGGGTCCGCGCTGCGGACCACCGCCCCACTCCCGTAGTAGCGCATCTCCGAAGCGCATAGGCATGGACATCCGCCATACCCCCACGCACTCTCCGCTGACGCTCCGCGTGAGTGGGGTTACTGAAAATAGCGCGTTTCCAACGCGCCTCCGACTCTTCCCGACTCTCTCCCTCCGCGCTGACCCTATGACTCTCACGTCGCCATGACCCACACTCCCCCACGTCACCATGACCCACACTCTCACCGACGCCCAGTCTCTCACTATCGCCGACGCGCTGACCCACACTCTCACCGCCTCCGACAGCCGCCAACGGCGCATCGGAGATGCGATATTCTTTAGAAACCCCATTCGTACGGAGCGCAGCGGAGGACGCATGGGGTCACAGCCGACCCACACCCTCAGCGCTTCGGAGATGCGCTACTCCCCCACCAGCCCGACCGCGCTCTGCTGACCTCATCGCCTATCGCAGTAGTGGCGGAGTCCGACCGCGCGAGCGGTCACGCTTTCAGTTAACCCCCGACAGCGTCGGGGGCACACGCATCGACGCACATGCGCCGCGGAGCGCCGCCGCTGATGCACTCCTGCACATCTATTCGAAAATAGTGTGCATTTGTCACACAGTTTCCGAATAGAGTCCGGAAGCAGGCTCGTCACCGCCTCGCTCCATCACCGCCGACATCCGCACTCATCGTCGCGG
>OMGM01000309.1_pt1 | contig 28889 bp, 18 predicted proteins | sample 1645851 | NCBI WGS metagenome assembly OMGM01 (sample SAMEA103958126, study PRJEB25191) | human gut metagenome | reverse complement strand
TCCTGCCGGAAGCGGACGCGCCGAAGAAAAATGACGGTGCTGTCCAGCTTGACCTTTTCACTGACTATGCTGCCGAAGAGGAAAAACAGAAAGCCGAGGACGCTGCCTTGGAACGGGAACGAAAAATCCAGAAAGCGGCCCTTGCCATCAAGAAGAAGTACGGAAAGAACGCCATCCTCAAGGCGATGAATCTTGAAGAAGGCGCAACCGCCAAAGACCGTAATGCGCAGATCGGCGGGCATAAGGCATAAAGGATCAAACTAATCGGGATTGGGTGAAGATAAAAATGATTATAAACATAGACTATGATTTGAAAGGTTCGATTCTTGATATTGGCGGAGGTGGCGAAGCTATTATCGGGCAAATGTATGGCGATAAGGTCACTGCAATAGATAATCGTCAGGAAGAACTTGACGAGGCGCCGAACTGCTGTACAAAGTTGTTAATGGATGCCGAGAAACTATCATTCTTCGATGGCTCGTTTGATAACGTGACTTTTTTCTATACACTGATGTATATGTCAGAAGAAATACAGAGAAAGGCCATACTCGAGGCTACCCGTGTTCTGAAAACTGGAGGAATAATGTGCATTTGGGATTGCGCTATCTCCTCTGCTTATCCAGAACCTTTTGTTGTAGATTTAGATATTCAGTTTACCGATAAGAGAATCCATACTTCCTATGGCATTGTAAAACTTGACCCACAATCTTCGGATTCAATCAGTCAACTTTTGAAGAACGCTGGTCTTAACATTGTTTCTCTGAAAGAGGAAAGTGGGCAGTATAATATTACGTGCAGAAAAGATTAAGATAAATTCCGATTTATCTAAGAGGTGAGATACAGAATACACATGAACAATCGATACGACGAGATTATCAATCTCCCTCACCACGTCTCCAAGACGCGGCCACAGATGCCCCTGTCAGATCGGGCAGCGCAGTTTGCGCCCTTCGCAGCACTCACCGGCTACGACTCCGCCATCAAGGAAACCGGACGTCTGACCAATGAAAGGATTGAGCTTGACGAGGAAGCTCTGACTGCATTGGACAGGAAGTATCAGCTTCTCATGGATGCCTTTGATGATGCGCCGGAGGTCACCATTACCTACTTCCAGCCCGATGAGCGGAAGGCTGGCGGAAAATATATATCAGCAACCGGCGCGGTCAAAAAGGTCGATGATTTTGAGCGGAGGATCACCATGCAGGACGGCGCAAAGATTCCGATGGATGACGTTCTAAGCATTGACGGAGAGCTGTTCTCATCGCTGGAATAATGTCGCTTGCCATGCGGCCAAACGAAGTGAATACCGAAGTACAATATGACTGTAAGGTGAGACTCCAAGCGTAAGCGCACAATAATCACCCGCCTGGAACCCCGGCATAAACTTGCAATGCGGTGCAGCCTCTTGAAAGGCAGCACCGCATTTCCTATTTATCATCCTCCAGCATACGATATCCGACGCCAAGCTCGTTGATGATATAGCGCTTTTCGCCGGGCGTCACGCCCATTTTCTTTCGGATATTCTTCATGTTGACTTGCAGCTTTTTGACGCTGCCATAATCCGAATATCCCCAGACCGTGCGGATGATTGCAGCATAAGTCAGCACCTTTCCGGCATGGATAGAGAGATAGGCCATGATGTTGTATTCGGTCTGGGTCAGGTCGATTTCGTCTTTGCCGACAAAGACCTGCCGTGTATCGTAATCGATCAGCAAGTCCTGAAGGCGGAATTTCCCGCCAGGGGTACTTTCATTCTCTTCGCTGTGCCGATGGCTGCGGAGAACGGCACGGATACGAGCCAGCAATTCCTCCGTGCCAAAGGGCTTGGTGATATAATCATTCGCCCCCAGATCCAGTGCCTCCACCTTGTCCCTCTCGTTGGAACGGGCGGAGAGCACAATGATGGGCACGGTATCCGCCTTTCGCACCTCTTGAATCAGACTCATGCCATCCCGATCCGGCAGGCCGAGATCCAGAACGATGAGGTCCGGTCGATGAGAGGCGTACATCATCATGCCGAGCGCACAGGTCTCCGCACAGAGCACCTGATAGTCACTGGTTTCCAGATTGGCTTTGATAAAGCTTCGGATGTTGGCTTCATCCTCTACGATCAGGATCTTGAATTTGTTATTGCCCATCGTCCTCACCCCCTCTTTCCAGAGCAAAACGGAATACCGCACCGCCGCCACTTCTGTTTTCTGCGGTAATGTCACTGCCGTGAGCCTTGACGATGGCGGCGCACACAGATAGTCCGATTCCCATATTGCGGCGTGTCCCGTCCACCGGTGCGGCGGACTTTTCATAGCTGCCGGTAAAGATCCTTTGAAGCGCATCCTCCGGGAGTCCGCAGCCGTTGTCGGCGACCTCAAATACCGCCTTGTCTCCCACGAGAGAAACGGAAAGCGTCAGCTTCGTCATGCCTTTTGCGTGAAATACAGCGTTTTCCAGAAGATTCAGCAGCACCTGCTCAATAAGGAGCGAGTCCATGGGAATGTCCACAAACTCGTCCGGTATCTGTGTGATGACCTTCTGATTCGGATGCTTTTTGGAAAACTTCATGAGAACCGAGTCGATCAGCTCATCCAGAACGGTGGGCGTTTTCACGACCTCCACCTTCGCGCCGTCGATCCTTGTGACAGACAGGAGATTCTCCACCATGCGGATGAGCCATTCGCTGTCCTCCTGAATTTCTCCCAGCAGCTTGAGCTGCTGCTCCTTTGGCAGCGCGTCATACTTGGAGATCAGTGTAGAGGATGACCCGTATATGGAGGTAAGGGGCGTGCGCAGGTCATGGGAGATCGCCCGCAGCAAATTGCCCCGCATTCGCTCTTTTTCATTCTCTGAGCGCAGCTTCTCCTGATCGCGGATACGAATGTTCAGCGTACTGGTGGAAACAGCAACTACCAGCATGATGACGGCGGATAGGATGCTTTCCTCCACGAAAAAGTCAAAGGCATAGTACGGATAGGTGAAGGCGAAATTCACCGCAAACACGCTGACGATGGCCGAAATGATACCATAGCAATACCCATGCGTTTTCAGCGAGATCAAAAATACGCCGAACACAAAGATCATAGGTACCAGCGTCTGCGTGGTAAAGAGCTTCTGAATCAGCCAATTGACGGCAAATACGCTGCAAAAAATAAGGAACGAAAATAGAATATCCTTTTGTCGCTGTCGATTCTTCATCATGCTTCTCCTGAAATTTATTGCGGCATTATGATACCATGCAGCGAAGCAGAATGGCATCATACGCCATGTTTTTCGGTTCCGGGCGAAGCCCGGGAGAAAAACGGCTTAAATCAGTGTATAATAACTGCTGGCCGTTATTATACCGCATAAGCGGAAACGCTTCAAGATTTCTCACAGGACGATATTGCCCCGTGCTTGTTTCTTTACCGAATCTACACCGGAGAAATGCTATGATATAAGCACACAGCAAAAAGGAGGAAGAAGTCCGTGGAAAACGACAGCAGCGACGACAACGGTAACCGCCCTTATATGGCCTGTTCATGTGTGGCATATCTACGCCCTTTGCTGCGGTATCGGGTATAGATGTGTCTTTTTTGCATAAAACAATAATATGAACAGGAAATAAAGGAGTTTTATATGAATTATTTGGGAAGCATTTTCGCAATGGTGGTCTGCATCGCCATGTCCGCCTATTTCAGCGCCACAGAAACGGCGTTCTCGTCCCTGAATAAGACCCGCCTCAAGGTGTTGGCGGACAACGGAAACAAGAGGGCAGCGCTGGCACTCAAGCTGTCCAATGATTATGACAAGCTGATCTCCACCATCCTGATTGGCAACAATATCGTGAATATCATGGTGGCGTCCATCGGCACACTTCTGTTCGTCGGGCTTTACGGGGACGTCGGCGCGACGGTTTCTACGGTCGTCGTAACAATCGTTGTTTTGATTTTCGGTGAGATCACCCCCAAGAGTGTTGCAAAGGACACCCCTGAGCGCTTTGCTTTGTTCAGTGCCCCGTTTATCCGCCTTTGGATTTTGGTCTTGACGCCGCTGAATTTTCTGTTTTCCCAGTGGAAAAAGCTGGTGTCCCGTTTCTTCAAGACGGATGACAACGCAAAAATGTCCCACGAGGAGCTGCTTCTTTTCATGGAGGATGTGGAGCAGGACGGCGGCATTGACGAAAACGAGGGTGAGCTGCTGCGCAATGCTCTTGAGTTCCGCGACCTGACGGCGGCTGAAATTCTGACCCATCGAATGGACCTGGAAGCCGTGGACGCCAACGAGAGCCATGAGGAAATTGCCAGAGCCTTTACACAGTCCCGCTTTTCCCGCCTGCTGGTCTACCGGGATACCATCGATCAGATCGTCGGCGTTCTTCATCAGAAGGACTTCTATATCAACGGCAAGATGACGGATCAGCCCATTGCAGAGATCATGACGGAGCCGCTGTTCGTCTATCAGCACACAAAGATCCGGGATATTTTGAAAATAGCATTTCGCCAATGTACCCGGATCCAGGGAGATCTTGTGGGTGGCGTTGGTTGCTTCGGTAAATTCGCCCCCCGCCTGCAGAAGATGAACATTATATATGTATTGTTTGCCGCTGACCGATTCGTTCATCTGCACATCAAATTTGATGTGTGTCTGATAAAGGACACTCGCTTCTGTCATCGGTCTGACATAGTTACTATCTATCGACGGCCTGCAGGCCCAGTAGAACTCTACACCGTGTTTTCCGGTGCGGTCCACATAAAAATCATACGTATACGCATAGGGGTCTTCTTCATAGCCCTCTTGCAGACCCGGCTTGCACAGGAGGCCGTAGAAATAGAATCTGACTCTGCCTGCATCCCTCAGCTTTTGCATCCACTGGGGCATATACACAATATCCGCAGACATCTCATAGCCCAGGCCGGCCTTCAGGCCCCACACCGTCTGACCCCCCTTCACCTCCTGGAAGTTGAGGTTGAAGCGTATCTGCGGCATGTAGTCTCTGCGATCCATGGTGAGAGTATAGCCGCTGTTGGTTCTTCCGGCTATATACCATTCCCTGCCGATCTTACCGATGCTCCTGTAATACTTAAACACCTTCGCCGGGTCGGTTTCGCCGTTGCTGCCGAATAAGATCCATCCGCCGGAGCCCCGCTGCACATAGACATTCAGGCTCTTTGCGTTGACGAGCTTGAAGCTGTTCATATGGCAGCTCCAAGCGGCGGCGTTGGTCCGGGGATTTTTGATAGAAAGGGAAACATCCCTGGTGGTGTCGATGGTGAGCGAGATCGTCTGAATCAGGGAACTCACATCTCTGTGGCTGTTGCCGCAGACAATATTCAGCGCAGCATCCTCCAGAACCGATGTGTTTTTCGCCACGATGGCATAGTCGGGGCTGGTTTTCCTGGGGGCGCTCGTCGTGACGATACCCAGCTTCCCGTCTCCGCACAGCTCAAAGGTACCGCAGCCGTTCATACTTCCCTCCGACTGCGCCAGATCGATCACCGCGCCGGTTGCACCGTTTTGGGGGCAGTAGGCGGTCTTGTTCTTATACCGGGTGCTGTGGTTGAAGGTGACCTGGACGCCGTCGGTCACCATCAGCTTCAGATCGACGCCGGGGGCATACAGGGCGGATAGCTTCAGATTGTCGAACAGAACCAGCGTCAGAGACCTTCCCTCAAGCCCCGAAAGATCCAGGAAATCATTCTCATAACGTGTCCAATACATAAGAATGCCGTTATCGTATGACACGACCCGCTGAAGATTTGTATCGCTCTTATAGCCTTCGAGTAATCTCTCGTTATATATGCAATCCTCCGGGTCTATAATGACCGAACGGCTCACCACCCTGCCGTTTTTATAGAAAAAATAGACGTGACCGTAGATTATCTCCGTTCCCTCGACCAAATTGGTCAGCGCGGGATACGACGAAGAAGAGGCCCGCGCTGCGCCCCGATTGGCGCCGGTCGTCTCCTCGCCGCCGCTTTCAGCGCCCACCGACAGCACAGAAAGCGGCAGCAAGCCCACCAGCATAATCAGCGCCAGTAAAAAGCTGAGCCATCGATTTCGTTTACTTGTTTTCATCTCTTTTCCTCCTTTACAAAGTCCAGATGGTTTTTGAAGCCGAGCACCTTAGCGGATTGCTGTATGACATTACCTTTCCAAAGAAAACCAACTGCTTGATTTTCTTTGGAAAAGCGAAAGGGCGGAGGCGGATGGCTTCCGTCCCGCCCTTTGCTTCAATCCTTTAGCACGATTTTTCGGTTAGGTGGTTTATCTGCTCCTTCTGCGGGAATACAGAGCTGCTCCCATCAGAGCCGCACCGGATACGATCGCCATCGCGATGCTGAAAGCGATCATGCTGCCGTCGCCGGTCTTGGGGGTTTCCGGCGCAGGAGGCGTCACCGGCTTCTCGGGGGGTTCCGGCGCAGGAGGCGTCACCGGCTTCTTGGCGCTATAGCTGTTGGTGAAGCCGATTTCCTCCATGGGATTGTTGTATTCCAGCTCGCCCTTCTCGTCGAACTTGAAGAAGGCCCAGCCCCGAACGCTGTCATAGCTGTCGACAAACAGAGGCATGGCGTAGAAGATGCTCTCATCGTAAGTCCAGCCCGCAGCATTGCCCTTGACCTGGTGGATAACGAAGCCCTCGGACAGATTGCCGGCCTGATCCTTACTGATGGTGAAAATGAACTTACCCTCATAGGTCTTTTCGCCATTGGTCTCCACGGTATCCTGCACCAGCGTATAGACGGTGGGGGCGCCGAATCTGTCAATAGCGAACTTGAAGGTCTCCTGGCCGGGATCCATTTCGCCGGTCTTCTTCACAGTGAGCTTGAAGGGGACCTCAACGCGAATGCTGCCGTTCTCCCGCTGGGGCTCAAGCACACGGCCGCAGCCGGTGCACTTCACAGCGTAATCGTAGGTCGCTCCGCCCTCATGATCGGGCGTATGGGGCTGCACTGCATCATAGGCATCGTGATACTGGCACTTGTGGGCGTGACCGGTCTCCCCGCAATCGACCCACTCACTGCCGTAAACATGAGCGCCCTGCTTGCCGTTATAGAACTTATCCGCAGCGGCGGCATCATCCTTGGCGCTGTGGGTTGCGTCATTGGCGCAGGTGTACCAATAGGTGTCAAACTCGCGGCAATCTGCAGCGGTGGATCTTCTGTGAGCTTCATCGCTGTTTTGCACGGTGTAGCTATGACCCGTCTTGGGAATCACCACACTGCTGTGGTCGGTGATTTCCGTGGCGGCGGCAGCATCCTCGAAGAGCTTGCCGCAGGTGCACCGGTAGTACTCCTTGTTGCCGTCAGTGGTGCAGGTAGCGTCCACCTTGTCCACCTTGGTCAGATGGTCGGCATGGACATGGCCCGTTGCAGCCTTCATCACAAATCCGCATTCTGTGCAAGTCTGCGGTGTGGTTTCCGTTGCGGCAGGGCCTGCCGTGTGAGGCATTACGGTATCATGGTGCGCCGCGTTGCGGCTGCAGACATGGGCGTGGCCGTCGGCCTCCTTGTATCCCCACTCAGAAGTGTTGAAATCATGATCGTCATTGGTAGCCCTGTACGGGATCCCGGTAAGGGGATTATCGCTCATGTCAAACAGCTTGCCGCAGAGATCGCACTTCTTATAAGCGTCCCAGCCCTTCTCGGTGCAGTTCGATTCCTTCTCCGGGAAGAGGGTGAAGGAGTCGTGACCACAGTTTACCGTCACCTTGCAGGTGGCCGTTTTTGTTCCTGCCGTTGCGGTAATGATCGCTTCACCGGGGGCTACGGCGGTCACCTTGCCCGTGGCGGGATCGACGGTAGCAACAGCGGGCTTGTCAGAAGACCATACCACCGTGTCGGTAGAATCGGCCGGCGTGACCGTCGCTTTCAGGCTGTCATCCACTGCACCGACTGTCAGCGTCAGCTCGCTCTTGTTAAGAGAGATACCGGTTGCCGGCTTCGGGGCGGCAGGGACAGTGATGGTCGCAGGGATGCATGTGGGATTTTTGGTTTCGTAGTTCTCAGTAGAACCGCCGTCCGCTTCAAGTTCAAGCAGAGTTACCTCATAATTTCCCGCAGCAGTATCGTTATCCACTGTGCACTGAAATGTCATTACTGCGATCTTATCTGTCCCGGTGAAATCCTCTGCGCCAAATGCACTCAAGAGCTTATAGGGATCCTGGGTCCAGGCAACTTCGTCCCGGCCAAGTTTCTCCTGGATACCCTCCGTAAGAGCACCGCTATCCACAACGTATGTTAAGCCGGACGGGATGCCAAGTTTGCCCTGGAAACAAGTCATCGTACCTGTTTGCTGTATATAAACGGTAAACGTGACAGTATCTCCGGGGCCTGCTGTTGTCTTGTCAGCTTCGACCGTGAAGGTAAATGTCGACGTCGCAGGCTCTGCTGATACCGGTGCCGCAGTTGCAAACATCGCAAAAATCATGACGAAACTGAGCAGTAGGGATGTGATTCGCTTGTTCATGACCAAGCTCCTCCTTTGAAAATAGATTTGCGGGACATTTCTTACGCACCGCTTCCGAAGTCTCGCTTAGTTCCGAAGAGCGGCGGTGCAGATTGCTCTGCATTTTTTATTCTTAAACCGCAGCTCCTACCCTATATGGCGTATAGGGCAGGCGCATTGGCATTAAGACAAGCCGGTTGGGCTACCACAGAAGGGACTTTCCCTTATTGTGAAGATTCATCTTGTTAACATCACTGGTCGTCACTCTGCCGTCGCCGTTGATGTCTGCACAGGCGAGTTCATACCCAAGCAATATCTTTTTTCCCTTTGCGTGAAGGTTTGCTTGATTGATATCACCGATACTGATTCTGCCGTCGCCGTTGATATCGCCCATCAGATGTATCTTCACATCCTGCGTCACCGCATCGCCGCTCACCGTCACGGTGTACTCCCGGGTGACATGATTCTTCTTCGACACCTGCATGGTATAGGTACCGGGAGCAACCCCGGGAATGTCGTAGATGGTGGTGTATTGTCCGGAGCTGTCTTTTGTTCCCCCCGGCACCGATACGGTGTACTTGGACTCTGCGCTGCCATCGGCAAACAGGGAAACGGTCACATCGCTGCCATCGCAGAAGCTCACCACCTGACCGTGTACACCCGAAGCAACGGGAACGGAGTATCCTACGGTAAGAGTTGTTCTGTTCCCGTCCTGCGCGCTTATATACGCTTTTGCCCCGTTCACATAAGCATCCAGCTCCTCGTCGTCAGCTATGTAATAGCCCTCTTCGCACTGTAAAATCACGTTTACGTGATATCTTCTGCCTGCGATAAAGGTCATATCAGCCTGAATCCGCTCCCCCGTAGCGGAAGCATACCATGTATAGTTTACAACCGAAACGCCGCCCGGCAGCCCCGCAACCAGATTATTGTTATATATCGGTCTTTCGCCCGCCCACGGAAGTGGCACGCCCAGCGACAGATAGTCATAGTAGACAACATCCGGCTCCGGTGTCAGATCAATGGTATACGCCTGCGCAGCTTCATCATACAGTACTTCCTTGTAGTCCGCAGCGGTGTTAAAATCGTTATTCATCCGCAGCTTGACATTCGTGTTGAGATAATAGTGAAATGTGTAATCATACCGCCACGGACCGTTGTGGAATGTCATTCCTTCTTTGCCCGTGCCCACCAGCTTGATCCGATAGGTATAGTCGGGATCAATCACCTCATTGGGGCTGGTGCTGTAAACAACTCCGTTCTTGATTCGCTGGATCTCCTTAATCTCAAAATCAAAGTAACTGTCCTTCGGCCTGATGTTCACTCCGCCGACCAGGCTTCCCGCCCGCAGTCCGGCAACGGTACCCCAGGCGTTTTGAATCAGCTCGGAGGGACGGGAGGCCAGGGACACCCCCAGGGACCTTTCATCACTGGCGACCGAAACAGATATACTGTCGCATTCCCGGTTGAGGCCCCGGATCTTGACCTTCGGCGGGTTGTTCTTATCGAATTTATACCCCTCATAGCCGTCCTTGAGGTACACACGGATGAAGCGATAATACTGATCCCCCAAGATCGCGGGAACACTGCCGTTTCCGGTCAGGTCCCAAATATCCTCATGTTCCCAGTAGCCCCGCCTGTCCTCGATGGTGTAGGGAGCACTCCCATCCACAGTGAAGGCGCCGCTGGTATAATCCCCCTGCACCAGAGGCTGGCTGATATCCAGATAAATGGTGTCGATAGCCTTCGTCCGATCCACCCACCGTGCCACCTTTGCGCCCTTGTAGCCGGTCGTAACCTGCTTCTTTACGCCGTTGGTCTCCAGCATCAGGTCATACTGCAGCTCCATGGTGGTCAGTGTGTCCACATTGGATTCATTAATGTAGTAAGTCACCGAAAACGGCTCTTTACCTGATTCCGGAACATCGGGATAATGAACCATGCCATACCCCGTTTCGTCATCAACGAGCATCCGAATATACCCGGTCGAATAATCATTGGAATAGCTGTACCCCAGCACACGCAGCATGGGGGAAATCGGATACATCACAAAAGTCACCTGATGATCGCTCTCTGCGGTGGTATCCACCTGGGGTGCGCTGAAGCCTCGCTCGCCGCAGGCCATGGGCTCGCCGTCCAGCAGAACCTCCTTCACGCCGTAGGCGTTGGAGATCACCTTGGCTATGCTGCCCTGCACGCCGAACGACGTACCCTGGAAAATCATGATCGGCCCGCCGTTTTCAACCCACTGGCGCATATTGCCCCGCACATACCAGTTTCCGTCGTGCACATCGGTAAAGACCGCGCCGTTTTCACTGATAAGGTGCGGTATTAGATCATCCATCATACTCAGTGCATCATCGAAAGTCGCGCCCGGAATATCGTTATAAAGTAACCGGTAATCCCAGTCTCTGTCATAAAAACTTTGCAACTTCCCGCTTAGCACCAGACGGCACTGATCCAGCTTATCGGTGGTGCGCATGAAATACGCATCGTTGATCTGCATGGTCAGATGATCGAAATTGCTGGCATACACATCCCCAACCAATATCTGGGCGATGGATTGCCGGAAAAAGCCGCCGTTTACCACCAGCTCATACTTTCCCCGATTCTCCGGTGTGGGGGCGCTGTGCAGAACCACCCGGTCGAAGGTGCCGCCGTTGATGGTGACGCTGCCGCCTGCTTCTCCCCGAATGGCTTGCAGCCGGCGGGAAAAATACCGCTCCTCCCTCTCGCCCCCGGGACTGGTCACCTGCGTCAGCACCTCGCCGCCGTTAAAGATCGCCGTACCGGATACACCGATGGCGCACTTCGTATACTGATTATCTTTAGAGGGACACAGCATCTTGACCGTACCGCTCTCCATAACCAGCGTACCTTCACTCACATTGATAAACTCATAGTAGAATTCCTGATTAAACTCGCCGATCAGGGCGCCGCCCCCCACACTGTCGCGGATGGTCAGGCGGGCATCCTTATGACTTATATTGATCAGATACCCCTGCGCAACCTCCGAATAGTATTTCGCATACGCATTGACGGTGTGTCCGTTCAGATCCAGCACCTTGTCCATGGCCATCGACATGAAGATGATGTTGTCCTGATGCAGACCGGTGTGCCCGTTCAGAGACTTTGTTTCGATGTCCTTAACCACCTTCACCACCGAGCAATTTGTCGTGTAGTCCAGCGCTTTTTTCAGCTCCGCCCAGGTAGAAACCTCCACCGTGCCATCTGCTGCATCGGCCGTCACCGGGAAGAAGGGCACTGCTGATACGAGCATCATCACTGCCAGCAGAAGGCTAAGCCATTTTCTTTTTTTCATTGTGCTTCACCTCACCTTTCTTATGTCGTCCTTACATCGCGTAAATCTGATCCATCAGGTATTCAGCGGTCATCGAGCCGTAGAAAAACTGGTCGATGATACCGTTTTTCTTGGCCTCCCGGATGTCCTTCGCCGCCTGTTTTTCGGTGTTGGAATCCACGATGAGGGCAATTTTGCAATCCGGGCACACCGTCTTTGCCTCATCCCGCAGCTTCATCCTCTCGCAAAGCAGCCATGGAGTATAGGCGGTAACCTCCATTAAAAGGACAAACGGTTTGAACACCCGGCACAGTTCAATGGTATCTCGCGGGGACTCCGCACGAACCACAGCAATGTCGTAATCCGAATTCTTGAAAGCAGTCGCTATGGAATCGGCAAACAGAAAATTCTGCATATCGACCACGATTTTCTTCATCGAACCGTTCCTCCTTTTTTCTGATACATACACCGGATCTGTTCCGTCTTACTTTATGGCTTTATTGTAGCAAGGAACGCCGGCTCTGTCTGTCCTCAAAAGTGAGGACAAATGCCCCTTTAATTGTAAACAAATTGTGAATGAGCGTCTATTTTTCGCAAAAAATTACCCAGCTTTTTGAAAGCTGGGTATTTTCGTGTCAAAAATGGTTTTTTCAGCACGACGCTTTATTCAATTTGCTCCTACCTGGTTTCTTCCTGCTCCTCGATCCAGCATCCGGGCACGACCATCCGTTTGCCCACAGCTGCAATCATCAGCCGATTGCGGTTTGTGTAGCCGGTTTTTTCCAGCATACGGTTAATATAGGTCCGCACCGAGGACTCGCCCACATTCAGCTTTACGGCAATCTCGGCATTTGTTTTTCCCTCGCAGAGCAGGCGCAGAGTCTCTATCTCACGGTCAGACAGGTCGCAGGAGAGCGTGTTGCCGAGCCGGACACTGGGCACGCCGTCCGGCCAGAAGTGCTTTCCGGAAAGGGTTCCCTCGATTACACCCACAAGGTCGCCGGAGGGGGAGTCCTTATACCAGAAGCTGTCTGCACCGATCCTTCTGGCCCGATCAAGAAACCGTCCCTCCAGCATAGAGGTCACCATAACGATTTTTATCTGCGGGTAGATCTTCTTGATGGATTCGGCTGCGGCCAGTCCGTCCGAGTCGCTTTCGGTGCATATGTCCATGAGAATCAGATCAATAGGCCCCTCATCGCAGCGCTGAAGCGCCGCGTCGGCCCGGAACAGCGTACCCGCCACCTGGCAGTCCGTGCATTTTTCCACGCAGGCGCACAGATAGGTTCTCGCCAGCGCCTGATCCTCCACAATCAGTATTTTTCTCATAGTCACAGGTTATTCACCCCCGAATTCCCGGATTTTGGTATCTCGATTGCCAGAGAAAACCTCGGCAGGCTCTGCACCGTCATCTTACCGCCCGAATTTTCGATCCGGTGGCGCAGGTTGGTAAGTCCGCCGCCCTCGGTGATCCCCTTTTCCGGCGGCTTGCCGTTATTGCGTATCACCACCGTATAGCTGTCCTGGTTTTCCCAAATATTTGCGGAAATCTCCGTGGCCTTGGCATACTGAATGGCGTTGTTCAGGCAAACCTGCATGGCCGTGTACAGCAGCTCCGCCTCACCGTCCGTGGGCTCCTGACCTCTTATCCGCACGGTCACGCCGCTGGCCTTGGCGCTGTCCAGCAGTCTTTTTCTGGCCGGCAGGCAGATCGTATCCCGGAAGGCAATGACCTTCTCCCATTCATGGCATACAACGCCCGGATCCATACCGTCAAATTCCCCTGTTATGTACTGCTTCGTCAGTGTAATGCAGGCAGCAAGGCCGTCGTGCATGGCGGATTTCGCGTCCAGCAGCTCCTTCTCCCGGGCCAGGGCCCCGGCATTATCGGAAAGCTGCTTCAGCTTTTCCGCGTCCTCCTGCAGCTTCTTGCTGTCCGCAGTAAGCTGTACCAAGGCGCGCTGCAGGTCGGTAACATCGGCGGCGGTAAGCTGTATATACCTCGTCCCGTACCGGTCGGTGACCTCCGTTTTTTCAAACCTCCACACGGTTTTGTCCGGAAACCGATAGGTGTTGTCTATATCCGGGATCCGCACAATGCCCCCTCCCGGGGCAGACAGTGCCTCCTGGACCTCGCCCAGATACTGCATATCGCTGTCAAGCAGGAATCGGCTCAGCTGATACATCTGCCGGTTGCACAGGACGATGCTGCCCGTCCGGTCAAAAAAGCACACGCCTGTGGGAAGCCGGTCAAAGCTTTCCTTGATGGCATTAAAGCCCAGGTGTTTAATTCTAAGCACCGCTCCCGCCTCCTATCCTTGTGCGCACAAGCCACAAGCCGTCCTCCTGCTGAACCGTCACATCCGGAGAAGCCAAAAAGGACAGCTCGGCAGCACACTCCACCGACAGATCCATCTCGCCGTCGGACACGGAAATAAACAGGGAATACAGCCCGCCCATCGCCGCTTCCGTCACGACCTTCAAAAGGTCAAGCAGCCGCGCCACCTCTGTCGCGCGCATAGGCCCGGTCGTGTGGTAGACCACGCTGCATTCCGTGCCGCAAACGTTTATCACCCGCACCGCCTCGTCTATGGTCAGCCGAAGCTCCTGCTGCGGCAGAAGCTCATATTCCTGGCTGAGAAAGTACAGGTTGGCGCTGCGCTTAATGTAAGTGCCCAGCAGCAGGATCTTTTTCAGTACGCTTTGTATTTCCTCGGGTGCGGCCCCCTGGCATTGCCGCAGCAGCTGCCCGACTCTGGTGATCTGATCTCCATACCTTGCCTCCATCTCGTCGTAAATACGGTTTTTTTCCGTCAGCTCAAGCAGCTTTTTCTGTATGATATAGGCCTCCCGCAGCTTCTCTTTGTTGCTGTTGATTTTGGTCTTGTTTTCGCTCAGTCTTGCGCGCAGCTCCGTCAGCGGCCGCACATTATCCTGCCATATGGCATAGCCGCCGCTGATGGGCGCCGAGGAGATGCGTATTCCGTTGGGCCGGATGAGCGGAACGCCCTCCCTCGGGCAAACCATATCCTCCCCTGCGGCCCGGGAACGGAGAACGATATTCCCGCTGCGATCCGCAATGCACGCCGCCAGCGTTGTCGCCTCGAACAGCTCCACATAGCCCGTATTGGACGGTATCATCCGGCAGCGTATGCAGCTTTCATAAATCGCCGCATATAAAAGGCAAAATGTCACATTCATATCCCCGAGCCACCGGCGTATGGCCGGCAGACCCGACAGATACAAAAGCCCATACAAAACCGTTATACAGGCTATCACAAACGGCCTGATCCTTTTTTTGCTGCCGCTGGGGACGCGGCTTTTCTTCAAAAGGAGGGCAAGGGAAAAGGTCATGCACGCAACCATCCAGCCCATGCTGCAAAAGTAAAAAATGCCGTGGGAATAGCCATAATTGTCCGGCACGCCCGGCACACCGCTGTTGAATGCAAACACCTGCTGGTGCAGATCGTTGGTGATCACCAGCAAAAACAGTATGCCCGGCACGGCGACCAGAAAGCCGGCCCTTTCGGTCAGACGGTATTCCTCCGACTTCCCCAGCGTCAGCGCAATATACACTCCCAGCAGCGGTATAAACAGCATGGGCAAATAATAGAGATACCAAATGTACCGCGCCACTGTCAGGTCGGTGACAAACTCATATTTCAGCGTGCGCAAAATAAGCCACACCAGCATCAGCGCCGCAGTCAGACGCAGGCAGTGCAGTGCCTGCTTCTGTATAATGCGCCGGTCAATGGAATAGCCCCACAGGGAAAACAGCAGCAAATACAGCGCCGCGCGGATATAGTTCACCCAAACACCGCCGATGTCGAGCATGGCCAGTATCCGGCAGGAATAGGCCGCCGCAATGATTGTAAAAACCAGGATCATGGGGATCAGCTGTTTCGTATTCCGTTTCATAGGGGAAATCTCTCGCTTTCTCCTGCAATCAAGGAATATTTCTTGGCAATTGTATTTGTTTCTCGGCAAGACGATTCCGAATGTGCATTTACCGACAGGATTTACTCCGAAAATAGGAACAGTCGGTTTTGTCTATCTTAGACTATACTATCATTTCTCTTGCAAAAACGCAACGCTATATAAAGCGATGGATTTCAATTTTTGCTTTTTTGTTGCTTTCCGGCAAATTGCAAAAGCAGCTTCCAGGTTTCCAATAGTCTCGCATGGTTGAATTCCGGAAAAGAAGTGCCATCCTGAACTGCACCCCATTTCAGCATCAGCGCCTCCTTCCTTGGAATAACAAAAAAGACCGATGGGCAGCTTATACCCCATCGGTCTTCGTGCGGCAGTCGCCAGGCGGCGATTAAATTGAATATGACTCCTTTCCGCTTGCGTTCGCTGTTAACTGCCGAAAAACTCCGGATCCGGGAGTTCGCAGCATTTTTGTCCGTCACATCTGCGCAGAATGTGGTCCTGTTTTCGTGGTCAATGAAAAGTTGGACAAGCACCGGAAACCCGCTTGAAATCAAGCTTTTCCCGTGTTGTCCCAATTATAACACACTCACATGCCCTGGACAATGCCCCCGGTGGCCTCCAGCAGCCGGGGGTCCGTGACCTTCAGCAGCAGGTCCCGGCCGTCCCGGTTTGCGGGGCACAGCCGCACGATCTCCACGGTGTATTCCTGGGTATCATCTCCGGAGATGGTGGACAAAATAACAGCGGGGCCGGTGGTCACCTCGCTGCGCCGGGCCACCGGCAGTGCCGCGCCGGATACAAAGCCGCCTTCTGCCACAGTGCCGAAAATGCCGCCGCTGGTATTGGCGGACACGGTGCCCACATCGTGCTGCACGGTGAAGTCGCCCTTCAGCTGTCCCGGGTCGCCCTTCTGTCCCTTTTTCACGGCCTTCACGGTAGTCTCCATAATGGAACCGCTGGACAGCGGCATCAGCTGGGCCGTGTCCGTATCGGTGATGCCGTGGCCCAGAGCGCCATAGGCGCCGGTGTCCGGGTCATAGAAGGTCAGAGTCCCCACGCCCGCCATAGAGTCCCGTGTCCAGGCGCCCAGACGCCAGGAGCCATCCTCCGCCTGCACCGGCACGGCGGTGACGGTAAGGCTTTTGCCGTCCCGGCGCAGGCCCACGGCTGCAGGCGTTCCGCCGGCGGCCTGCAGCAGAGCCTGCAAATCCTCGGCGGACGTGATCCTTTCGCCGTTGCAGCTGACGATCAGGTCCCCCTCCTGTATGCCGCAGTCGCGGGCCGGGCACGGACCGTCGCTGGAAGTAGACACCACCAGCACGCCATCGGCAAACAGCTTGATGCCCACCGCCTTCCCCACAGGGATCAAGGTGCGCTGGTCGGCCCATACCGTCTGGCAGCACAGGGCCCCGGTGAGCAGCACGGCCAGCAGCCATGCGGCCGGCCTGCGTATGCGTCGCTTTTTTTGCGTTTCATACATGCGATCACCCCTGTTTTTGAATTTTGTCGCCGGCAACAGAGTTACTTTGCGCGAATCGCCCGGCTTTCATGTCCGCTAAATATAGGATGCATTTCCGCCGCAGGCAAAAAAAGCGCCGCAGACAGCAGTCTGCGGCGCAAAGCCGGAAAAAATTTCAAATTTTATCGGATCTCATAGTGCTTGGGGTCCCTGGGCAGACACAGCTCCGGCACCAGGCCCCCTACGAACACGCCGCCGGAAATAGCGGAGATGAAGCCATTACAGCGTCACCTGGCATCCGGGGCCGAAGAAATACAGCACCCGCTCCGCCACCGGTGCTTCCAGCACCCGGCTCAGGGCCTGACTGTAGGCCGTCAGCTGGGGGCGATACAGCTCCGCCCGCTGGGCGGCCTCCTGGGGCAGGATGCGGTCCGTTTTGAAGTCCACAATGACCAAGCCCTGCTCCGTCCGGAAGGCGCAGTCCACCACGCCCTGGAGCATCAGCTCATCCTCCGGCTCCGCCTCCGGATCATACAGCGACGCTGGCAGCAGCAGGGAGAACCGGTACTCCCGGTACACCTCCCCCGCCCGGCGGATGCGCTCCGCCAGGGGCGAGGCCAGGAACCGGCGCACCTGCTCCAGCTCCAGGGACGCCGCCTGCTCCGGCGTCAGCAGATGCCGGGCCAGCAGGGCCTGCACCTGCTGCTCCGGCTCCGGGCCGCTCAGGTCCAGATACTGCATCAGCAGATGCATGGCCGTACCCCGCTGGGCTGCGGACAAAGGCCGCTCCCCTATCAGAAAGCGCGGCGTTTCCACCTGCACCTGACGCACCCGGCGGACGGTACCCTGGGCGATCTCCTCATCCAGCTCCCGGCCCTTCAGCTGGGTGGCCGTGACCTTGGTGGGAATGCGGCAGGCTGCCGGGTGGGGATAGTCCAGCTCCCGGACCTCCACAGGGCCGCTTTCGCGCGCCTCCTCCGGCGTGCTGTCCCGCTCCCGGAGAGCCGGCGCCACGGGATTTTCCCACACCTGCACCTGCCATCCGCCTCCGGCGCCTGTCAGGGTCTGGGGCTCCGTCTCCGCCCAGCGGCGGATGGGCTCCCCCTCCGGGGCGCACAGCAGCGGCAGCAGCAGCCAGTCCCCGGGACATTTTGCCCCGGCCACCGCCTCCGGCGGCGCGGGCATCTCCGCCAGCACTGCCAGGTCCGCCGCCCGTTTCCGGGCGTGGGACATGCAGTCCACGCAGATGAGCTTCTCCTTGGCCCGGGTCAGGGCCACGTACAGAATGCGCATTTCCTCGGCCTTGCTCTCCCGGGTCAGGGCCGCCGCCACGGCGGATTTGGTAACGGTATCGTACCGGATCCGCCGCTGCCGGTCCACCCGCTCGGTGCCCAGCCCCAGCTGGGGATGCACCAGCACCGGCCGGTGGAAGTCGTCGGCGTTGAAGCGCTTGTGCAGGTCCGCCAGGATCACCACCGGGAACTCCAGTCCCTTGGACCGATGGACGCTCATGATCTGCACGCCGCTGCCGGTGGCCTGGGTGGAGATAGGCGGCTGACGTCCTTCCTCCAGCAGGTCGTGGAGCTGGGTCACGAAGTCAAACAGACCGCCGCGCCCTGCCGCCGCCTGCTGCCCGGCGTAGGTATACAGGGCGATGAGGTTTTCCTTCCGGGCCGCGCCGCCCTCCATGGCCCCGAACACCGCCATGGCGTGGCACTGGGTATAGAGCTTCCACAGCAGCCGGTCCGCCGTCATGTCCCGGGCGGCCAGCCGCAGACCGTCCAGCGTCTGCCGGAAGGCCGCCGTGTCCTCATGCTCGTCCAGGCACAGGGCGTCATAGTAGCCTCCCTCCGGCAGCAGCGCCCGGATCTGGGCCAGCCGGTCCGGGGAAAAGCCAAACAGCGGCGACCGCAGCACGGCGATCAGCGGCACATCCTGCCGCGGATTGTCGATAATCTGCAAAAATGACACCATCACCGCCGCCTCCAGGGTGCTGAAAAACGCCTCGCTCTCCCCGCTGGTGCAGGGAATGTTCTCCCGCCGCAGGGCCGCCGTATAGGCCGCCAGACGCGCCCGGGGGGACCGCATGAGAATGACGATATCCTCCGGCTCCACAGGCCGGGGCTGTCCGTCCTCTCCCTGCACCGGGAAGCCCTGGTCCAGCAGCCGTCGGATGCGCCGGGCCACAAACCGGGCCTCCACCTCCGTGCGGTCGAAGGTTTCCTCCTCCGTATTCTCCACGCTGATCAAGTGCAGCTCCGGCTCCATGCCCGGCCGGGGCGGGTACGCCGCCTCCGCGCCGAAATACAGCTGCTCGTCGTCGCCGTAGTCCATCTCCCCCATTTCCCGGGACATAATGGCCCGGAACACAAAGTTGGTGCCGTCCAGCACCTCCCGCCGGGAGCGGAAATTCCGGCTCAGCAGCACCTTTCGCGGCTGGCCCTCCTCCGCCTCCGCCGCCGGGCGGTAGGACAGGTATTTCTCCAGGAAAATGGTGGGGTCCGCCAGCCGGAACCGGTAAATGCTCTGCTTCACATCGCCCACGGCGAACAGCCGTCGCTCCTCCCCGGACAGGGCCCGGAAAATGCAGTTCTGCACCTGGTTGCTGTCCTGGTATTCGTCCACCATCACCTCCCGGTAGCGGGAGGAGACCTGCTTTGCCAGCTCCGTGGGCCGTCCCTGGCCGTCGGTCAGCAGGTCGATGGCATAGTGCTCCTGGTCGGAAAAGTCCATCACGTTGCGCCGGACCTTCTCCGCCTGATAATGCAGGGTGAACTGTGCCGTCAGGCGCAGCAGAGCCAGCATGGCCGGGGCCATCTGCCGCAGATCCTCCAGCAGCTCCGCCTCCGGCACAGAAAAGATCGCCTGAATGTCCTTCAGCGCCTTTTTGGCCTGCTCCAGCACCGCCTTGGCCCGCTCCCGGCAGGCGGCGTTCTCCTCCCCCTTGGCCACGCCCATCCGCCGGAAGGACGGCACGCCCTGGGCAAGACTGTCCCATCCGCCGGCGGCCTTGTCCCGCAGGGCCTCCAGGCCCTGGGCCACCTCCAGAAACCGATCGCCGTAGGCCTTGTACACGGCGGGATAGTCCGCCATATCCTCCACGGCCCGGGTCAGCCGCCGGGCCCAGAAGTCCGCCCGGCGCAGGGCGTCCTCCATGAGATACCGGCCGCAGCCGGTGTCCGCCAGCTCCTGGGGGGTGACCTCCCAGCCCTGCCGCAGCTGCTCCAGCCACCGCAGGGGGTGCGGGTGGCTCTGGGTCTTTTCGTGGAGGTCCAGCACCAGGGCCTCCAGCGCCCGGTCATCCCGTCCGGCTCCCAGGGTCTCCGCCAGCTGGCGGGCGTTGCCGTCCTCCTCGATGTGGGCGTAAAAATCCTCCAATACCCGGTCCAGCACCCGCCGCCGCAGGAGCATGGCCTCCTGTTCGTCCAGCACCCGGAAATCCGGGGTCAGGCTGTGCTCCTCCACCGGGGGCAGCAGGTGCACGTTCTCCCGCAGAAGTCCGGCGCAGAAGGCGTCCACGGTTTTGATGTCCGCCTGATACACCCGCAGCATCTGCCGCCGCAGGTGGCTGTCCCCGGGCCGGTCCGCCACCCGGCGGGTCAGCTCCTGGGCGATCTTGCCCCGCAGCTCCGCCGCTGCGGCCTTGGTATAGGTGATGATCAGGAAGTCGTCCACCTGACAGCCCTCCTGCTCCATATAGGAAAACAAGCGCTCCACCAGAACCTTCGTCTTGCCGGAGCCTGCGGCGGCGGACACCAGAAGGCTTCCGCCCCGGTCATATACGGCTGTTTCCTGCTGCGGCGTCAGCGGCATGTGCTCCCCTCCTTCCCATTTTCCGCGTCCACGAATTGCCAGAATTCCTCCGGCTTTACAGTCCTGATATAGCGCACCCGATCGCCGCCCCGGCCCTCCTGGAAGGCACAGGCCGCAGCAAAATCGCAGCGGTCGCAGGCCCGCTCCTGGGGTCTCCGTGCCACCGGGTCGGCATCAATATTGCCGGAGCCGATCTCTCTGGCGATCTGGTGCAGCAGGTCCTCCACATACCGGCCCAGCTTCCCCAGCTGCTCCGCCGATGCGATGCCGTCGGAAATGGAGCCGTCCTTCTTCACCCGAATGGGCAGATAATGGGGTGCTTCCAGAGCGCTGTGCTCCATAGCCCGCAGCACCTCCGGGTCCGCCAGCACCATGCCGCTGCGGCGCAGCTCCTCCTGCAGGGCAGCCTGGAGCTTTTCCGGCTGGATGCCCCGGTCCTTTTTCAGGATCACCTCCCGGGCCGGGTGATACAGTACCCCCGCCGGCACAATGGGATAGCCGAAATAGCTGCGGCCCTCCTTCTCCAGAGTGAACAGGTACAGGAGCATCTGAATGCCCAGGCCGTACCGCAGATCCGACAGGTCAAAGGCTTTTTTCCCGGTTTTGTAGTCCACCACCCGCAGATACAGCTTTCCGTCGTGGAGCCAGCCGTCCACCCGGTCCACCTTGCCGCTGACGGACAGGGTCTCATCTCCCTCGGTGACGGTAACGGCGGGCAGCTGCCCGTCCCGGCCGCCGAAACCCAGCTCGAAGGCCACCGGTGAAAAATCCGATTGGGCCAGCTCCCCGGCCATGTCCTCCACGATGGCGCAGGCCGCCGTCCGCAGCCGGGAAAACAGATACCGGAACCGGGCGCTTTTCTCCCGATGGCCGTCGATCTCCTCCCGGGCGTATTGGTCTATGTATTCCCGGACCAGGCGGCGCAGCTCCTCCTGCTCCACCTGGCTCCAGCCGCCCCGGTTCTTTACCTCCCGGGCCACATTTTCCAATAAATAGTGGATGAACGTGCCGATCTCCGGGGCCTCGAAGCCCGCCGGTCGGCGCTCCCTGGCCCGCAGGCCATACTGCATGAAGTACCCGAAGTGGCACCGCTTCACCTGGTCCATCCGGGAGGCCGACATGTGCAGGGACCGCCCATACAGGGCCTGCACCGCCTCCGGCGACAGCCGCCCCCGGCCCAGGGCGCGGCCCCGGTCCATGGCATCCAGCACCCGGTCATAGCCGCCCCGCTGCCGGAAATACCGCTCCAGTGCCCTGTCGCTGCCGGCCAGCTCCAGAGCCGTGGCAGGCAGCATCCGCCGGTAGGCCCCGTCCTCCCGCAGGACGTGCAGATCCGGAAACAGCTTCTCCATCCGCTGCACCACGAAGGAGGGCCGCAGCTGAGCGCCGCTGATGTCCCCCACCGGCCAGCTGACGGTAAGCCGCTCCGTGGGCTGGGCCAGGCACGCGTAAATATTCTGCAGCTCGTTGTCCAGCGGGTCAAACACGGCGTCCGACAGCAGGATCTCCCGCTGCTGCAGGGTCTCCCGGTCCTCCGGGTCCAGCAGGCCGTGGCCGCTGGGCGGCATAGGCAGCACGTGGTCGTTGGCCCCCAGCAGGAACAGGCACCTTACCCTGTGCCGGTCGTTGCGGGTGATCTCGCTGACCTTCACCTGGTCCAGGGTGGCAGGAATGGTACCCACGCTGTACTGGGTCAGCACCAGCCGCAGCAGCCGCGCGAACTCCTCACCCGTCAGCTCCGTGTCCCCCAGGATCTCCACAAATTGGTCCAGCACCCCGCAGAATATCTCCCACAGCTGCACATATTCCTCCGCCAGCTGGGGCTGGTTCTCTGCCAGCAGCTTCCCGGCGGTTTCCTCCAGGGCCTGGGGTACACCGGCCTCCTGCAAAAATGTGTACAGGCACTCCGCCTTGTCCCTGGCGGATGATGCCGTTTTCATCCCCTGATACAGGGGCTCCAGCAGCAGACGTACCCGCCGCCGGACGCCATTGACCTGCCGCAGCCGTGCGGCGGCAGTCTCCGTCATCTCCCGTCCGTAGCCGTCGGGGCTGGCGGTCCAGTCGCCCTCCCGCAGCCACATGCCGCCCCGGATATCCCACACGATCACATAATTCTCCAGGATATCGCACTCATCCGGGGAAATGCCCCCCAGGCCGGTCTTCAGGCAGCGGAACACGTCCTCCCGGTCAAAGCCGCCGGTAACGGCGTCCAGGGCCCCCAACAGCATGGTGATGGGCGGCTTTTCCAGCAGATCGCTGCGGCGGCTGATATAGGCCGGGATGCCGTCCCGGCGGAACACGCTCTCCAGCAGTGGGCCGTAAACCTCCATATTCCGGGCGCACACGCCCATATCCCGCCAGCGGTATCCCTCAGCCGCCAGCTGCCTCAGCTGCTGGGACACCCATTCCACCTCGGTGAAGGCCGTAGCGGCCTGATACAGGCGAATTCCCTCCGCCTGGCCCTCATAGGCCGTCTCCCGGCCAAAAAAGTGCCGCTCCAGGTGATCCAAGGGGCCGCTCCCCTGCTTTTCGCACCACAGGACTTCCATGCTCTGCCCCACACGCCGGGCCATGCGCTCCAGGCGCATCCGCTGGCGCAGAGCATTCTGAAACAGCTGTTCATTGCCCCGGTCCCCCGGCAGGGTCACGGTAACGCTGCTGGCCTGCCGCAGCACCAGCTCCAATATGCTCTCCTCCTGGCGGTTGAAATAGGAAAACCCGTCCAGATACACATCGCAGCCCCGGAGATAGTCGCTGTGCTCCAGATGCTCCCGGAGCTTCTGGAGCCGGGACCGGGCATCCATGTCTCCGTTGTGCAGCCGGGCGTCATACGCCGCATACAGCAGCGCGATATCCCGCAGCTTATCGCCCATAGCGCCCTCCAGGTCCTCTACATGTGCATAGAGGTCCCGGGGCCCGATCTCATAGGCGTAAAGCTCCTCCATCAGGTCCGTCAGCTGCCGCAGAAACGATGCCCGCTGACTGGGCCGCCCGAACACCCGCAGCTCCGGCGCCAGCTCCTGCAAAACCCGCCGCATGGTCAGGAGCTTTCCCCCGTTGTCCAGGGTAAACTCCGCCAGCCCTCCCGTTTCGGCCAGCACCCGGGACGACAGGCTCCGGAAGCTCAGCACCTCCGCATCCCGGGACGCCGTGGGCCCCAGGGCCCGGCACAGGTCCACCTCCGCCTCGTGGGAAATATGCTCCGGCACCAGCAGCACCTGCCGCCGCAGTCCCCGGTTTTTCTCCATAGCCTCCAGTACCCGCCGGGATTTTCCGGACCCGGCCCGTCCTACCCATACAGACAGCATCCGCCCCGCCTCCTTTCTGACGCACTGACAGCAGGATACCATGGCTGCTGTCCCAAAAAACTCTCATCTGACAGTATACCGCATTTTCCCCCCGGTGGAAAGCCCCGTTAAGGCGAAAAAAAACGCCGCCTGCTGGGCAGGCAGCGTTTTTCTCTTATGGATTGGTGCCGAGCTCCTTGAGATACCGGCTCAGGGCATCCTTCCAGTCCGGCAGCGGTGTGAAGCCGTTCTCCGCCAGCTTGCTCTTATCCAGCCGGCTGTTGAAGGGCCGCGCCGCCTTGGACGCGCCGTATTCCGCGGTGGTCACGGCGTCCACCTGCACCGGCAGACCCGCCTGGCGGAAAATTTCGCAGGCAAACTCGTACCAGGAGATGTACCCGCCCTCATTGGTGGCGTGATAATAGCCGTACTTGTCGGACTCGATCATATCCGCCAGCAGCCGGGCCAGGTCCAGGGTATAGGTGGGCGTACCGATCTGGTCGCACACCACCCGCAGCTTGTCGTGGGTCTTGCCCAGCTGGAGCATGGTCTTGATGAAGTTCTTGCCGTTCAGACCGAACACCCAGGCGATCCGCACGATGAAGTATTTCTCCAGCGCAGAGCTGACGGCCAGCTCGCCGCCCAGCTTCGTCTCGCCGTAGTAGTTCAGGGGCTGATAGTCCTTGCAGTCCGGCTGCCAGGGCGTCTGTCCCTGCCCATTGAACACATAGTCCGTGGAAATGTACATCATCTTGCAGTCCTGGGCCTTGCACGCCGCCGCCAGATGAGCGGTGCCGTCCACGTTGATGGCCCGTACCTTGGGCTGCTTGTCGGCGTCCTCGGCCAGGTCCACCGCCGTCCAGGCGGCGCAGTGGATCACGGCGTCGGGCCGCACATCGTCCATCACCTGCCGCACCTGGGCGTCATTGGTGATATCCATGGGCACATAGGGCATCTCCGTCACGGCAGAGCCGTCTGCAATGCCGCTGTACACCGGGGCGATGTCACTGCCCACGCCCTGATGGCCCCGGCGGGCCAGCTCGTTCATCACATCGTGGCCCAGCTGACCGCCCACGCCCGTTACCAATACCTTCATTGCTTGTAACCTCCTCGTTACAGATACTTGACCGCCTTACAGATGGGCCGCTCTTTTCCCCAGCGCCCGGTCATGGCGGCTTTGACCTTCTCTTTGCACCAGACCAGTGCAGCCTCAATAAGCATCAGCACCGCGAACTCCGCCAGCATCATCAGGAAATACGGCGCCGTCGGCGTCTGTGCCAGGTAAAAACGCTTGCCCAGCATCACCAGCTCCGGCGCGATCTGCCAGGGCAGATGCGTGGCCATCAGGAACATGGAGTGCCTGCCGCACCAGATCAGGGGCCTCAGGGATATGCGGGCCTCCAGCCAGCGCAGCAGCTCCAGAACGGCCACGGAACCCAACACACCGTTGAGATAGAACACCGGAGCAAAGGCCCCCAGCTTAAAGGAGTTGAAATCCAGGTCCGGACTCAGCAGCGACAGGCCCAGATTCACCGCCAGCAGGACCGCCAGCACCGGCAGCCTTCCCAACCGCTGCGGCTTCCCCCGCCGGTAAAGCAGATACCCGCACAGCATGAACCAAAAGCCGCTGACGCTCTTGGCCAAAACAATAAACAGATTGCGCACCACCTGCACCCACAGGCGATCCGCCCCGGGAATATCCATTCCCTGATAGAAATAGCCGATGACGCACAGGATAGCCGGTACCAGGACACACACCAGTATGCGCTTGGCGGCAGACCAGCCCTCCGGCCGCACCGCCGCAAACAGCAGCTCGGCGATCAGCAGCGTAGGCAGAAACCACAGGGTGGCAACACCCCGCAGCGTCACCGTCAGGATCACGTCCCCCTTCAGGGCCGCCAGTCTGCTGCCGCCGTGTATGGTGAGAAAAGCCAGGTGTGCCAGAATCGCCAGAGCCGAAAACACGCCATAGGGGATCACCAGGGAATACCAGCGTTTTTTCATCACCCGTGCACAGGAATCCCTCTGGCCCCGCTCCCCATAGCGGTATGCCTTCAGCAGGCCCACCACCACATAGAACACAGCGATCTTGAAGGAGGAAAACCATACGGAGCTGGTGCTCCACAGGAAGTCCATGTGGCCCCAGATGATGGCCAGCATGCCCAGGCCCTTTGCCGCGTCCACAAAGCCCAGGTGCGTCTGCCCCATCCGGACTTCTACTGCCTGCTGCTCCATGGCTCAGCGATTGCCGTACATTTTCTCGTAATAGTCCTGATACTCGCCGGAGATGATGGTCTCCCACCACTCCCGGTGATTCAGATACCAGTCGATGGTCTTTTTGATGCCGTCGGCGAACTTGGTCTCCGGCAGCCAGCCCAGCTCGTTGTGGATCTTGGTGGGGTCAATGGCATAGCGCATATCGTGGCCCTTCCGATCCGCCACATGGACGATCAGGCTCTCAGGCTTGCCCAGCTCCTTGCAGATGAGCTTCACAATGTCGATGTTGCGCATCTCGTTGTGGCCGCCCACGTTGTACACCTCGCCGACCCGGCCCTTATGGATGATCAGGTCGATGGCCCGGCAGTGATCCTCCACATACAGCCAGTCCCGGACGTTGAGGCCCTCGCCGTACACGGGCAGGGGCTTGTCGTTGAGGGCGTTGGCGATCATCAGGGGGATCAGCTTCTCGGGGAAGTGATAGGGCCCGTAGTTGTTGGAGCAGCGGCTGATGGTAACAGGCAGACCATAGGTCCGGTGATACGCCTGCACCAGCAGGTCGGCGGCAGCCTTGGAGCTGGAGTAGGGGCTGGAGGTGTGGATAGGCGTCTCCTCGGTAAAGAACAGGTCGGGCCGGTCCAGGGGCAGGTCGCCGTACACCTCGTCGGTGGACACCTGATGATAGCGCTGGATGCCGTATTTGCGGCAGGCGTCCATCATGGTGGCGGTGCCGATGATGTTGGTCTGCAAAAACACACCGGGGTCCTCGATGGAGCGGTCCACATGGCTCTCGGCGGCGAAGTTCACCACCATGTCGGGGTGCTCCTCCTCAAACAGCTTGTAAACGGCCTCCCGGTCGCAGATATCCGCCTTCACGAAGCGGAAGTTGGGGTTGTCCATCACAGGGGCAAGAGTGGACAGGTTTCCGGCATAGGTCAGCTTGTCCAGGCATACGATGCGGTAATCGGGATGCTCCTTGAGCATATGGAACACGAAGTTGCTGCCGATAAAGCCGGCGCCGCCGGTAACGATAATGGTCATGGCTCATTCTCCCTTTCCGTAAACGAAGTTGCAGTCGCTGTCCGCCAGCAGCGGAGCGTTTTTGTCCTTGTCGGACAGAATGGGGTCCGTCACGCCCCAGTCCACGCCAATGGCAGGGTCGTCGAAGCGGATGGACCGGTCGCTGGGATGGTCATAGAGGTTGTCCGCCTTATAGCAGAAGTCCACGTCGTCCGTCAGGGTCACGAAGCCGTGGCCAAAGCCCCGGGGAATGTAGAACTGGCGCTTATTTTCGGCGCTGAGCTCCACGGATACCCACTGCAAATAGGTGGGTGAGCCCTTCCGCAGATCCACCGCCACGTCCATCACGGCGCCCCGCACCACCCGGACGATCTTGGCCTGGGCCATGGGGTCCTGCTGGAAGTGGATGCCCCGCAGGGTTCCCTTCTTAGCGGTGAAGCTCTCGTTGTCCTGCATGCTGTTGAAGTGCAGGGCTTCATACTTGGGCAGGGACCAGGTCTCCATGAACCAGCCCCGGTGGTCGCCGAACACGTCCGGCTCGATGATCTTTACCTCGGGAATTTTTGTGTCCAGAATTTTCATGCAAATCACCTATCAATATCGAATTTTGCCCTCAGCCACATGCATCAGGTGCTGGCCGTAGGGGGACTTGCCATAGCGCTGGGCGGACTGGAGCAGCGTCTCCCGGTCGATCCAGCCCTCGGTAAACGCGATCTCCTCCAGTGCCGCGATCTGGGAGCCCTGGCGGGTCTCAATGGTGCGCACAAAGTCCGCCGCATCCACCAGAGAGTCCATGGTGCCGGTATCCAGCCAGGCATAGCCCCGGCTCAGCAGCTGCACGTTCAGGGTGCCGTCCTCCAGATAGAAACGGTTCAGGTCCGTGATCTCCAGCTCGCCCCGGGCGCTGGGCTTCACCCGCTTGGCCATGTCCACCACCCGGTTGTCATAGAAATACAGGCCCGTGATGCAGTAGTTGCTCTTGGGGTGCTGGGGCTTCTCCTCCACGGAGATGACCTTGCCGTTCTCGTCGAACTCCACAATACCGAAGCGCTCGGGGTCATTGACGTAATAGCCGAAAATGCTGGCCCGGCCCTGCTGCGCATCCGCCGCCGCCTGCTTCAGGCGGGCCCGGAAGCCGCTGCCGTAGAAAATGTTGTCGCCCAGCACCATGGCGCAGCAGTCGTCGCCGATGAACTCCTCGCCCAGCAGAAATGCCTGAGCCAGGCCGTCGGGAGAGGGCTGCACCTTGTAGCTCAGGTGAATGCCGAACTGGCTGCCATCCCCCAGCAGGCGCTCAAAATTGGGCAGGTCCGTGGGGGTGGAGATGATGAGGATATCCCGGATCCCCGCCAGCATCAGGGTAGACAGCGGATAGTAGATCATGGGCTTGTCATACACCGGCAGCAGCTGCTTGCTGGTGACCATGGTCAGGGGATACAGG
>OMGM01000280.1_pt1 | contig 31915 bp, 21 predicted proteins | sample 1645851 | NCBI WGS metagenome assembly OMGM01 (sample SAMEA103958126, study PRJEB25191) | human gut metagenome | reverse complement strand
TCGGGCGTATTGCCCGGCACCGCGGAGAAGATCACCACCTCGTCCCCCTCCTCCACGCCGGGAATGTCGGTCACGTCGATCATACAACTGTCCATGCAGACGCGGCCCACGATCGGCGCGGGCCGCCCCGCGACCAGCATCGACCACCGGCCGCACCCCAGATGACGGTCCAGTCCGTCGGCATACCCCATCGGCACGGTGGCCGTCACGCTGTCACGCGTCAGCTTCCCCGCCCGGCCGTAACCGACGGCTTCGCCCGCCGACAGGTGCTTGAGCTGCACGATACGGCTTTTGAGCGTCGAAACGGGTTTCAGCTCGTCGTTATGCTCGAAGCCGAAACCGTAAAGTCCCAACCCCAGACGGCACATGTCGAACTGCGCCTCGGGGAAACGCTCGATCGCCGCCGAATTGGCCGTATGGCGAAGCACCGGATAGGGAAGCGCCGCAGCCAGACGGCCGCTCATACGGTCGAAACGGGCGATCTGCTCCCGCGTATAACGATCCTCCTGGGGCATATCGGAACAGTTCAGGTGCGAAAAGATCGTAGCGACCTTCACCGACGGAGTTTCGCCCAGCGTTTCGGTCAGCATATCCAACTCCCCTTCCATAAAACCCAACCGGTGCATGCCCGTATCGAGCTTGATATGGATCGGGTAACTCTCCTCTCCGACCCGTTCGACGGCTTTCGAAAAAAACGCCAGCGAACGGAAATTGTATATTTCGGGCTCCAGCCGGTGAGCGACCATCAGATCGAAACTGCCCTCGTCGGCATTCAGAACGACGATCGGCATTCTAATTCCCCGCTCGCGGAGCAGCACCCCTTCGTCGGCGAAAGCTACGGCCAGGTAATTGACCCCCTGATGCTGGAGCATCTGGGCCACCTCGAAATCCCCGGCGCCGTAGCTGGCCGCCTTGACCATCGCCACGAGCCGCACCCCGGGACGGAGCCGCGCACGGAAATAATTCAGGTTGTGGATCATGGCATCGAGATCGACCTCCAATACCGTCGTATGGCTCTTGCGTTCGAGCGCATGACTCACCCGCTCGAAGTGGCTGTCACGGCTGCCCTTGATGAGCACCACGCGCCCGGCCACATCGTCGCGGCGCAGGTTGCGCAGCAGCTCGTCGGTCGTGCGGTAAAAGGCGCTGTCGCAGGCGAAATTCGCCCCGGCATTTCGAATACGGTCTCCCACGCCGATCAGACGGCTCACTCCGGCGGCGGCCACCAGACGGGCCACTTCGCCGTAAAGCACTCCGTCCTCGACGCCGCTCTGCTCGATATCCGAAAGAATAAGTGTCATGGGACGGCCGGCGGCCATATTATGCAGGTAGTCGAGCGCAATGGAGAGGGAGTTGATGTCCGAATTGTAAGCGTCGTCGATCAGCAGCGAACCGTTGATTCCCTCCTTCAACTCGAGGCGCATCGCCACGGGCCGAATCCGGCCGAAATCGGGGTCGGGAAAGCCCATCACCCGACAGAACGCCCCGACCAACTGGGCATCGACACGCCCGGCCCCGCTCTCCAGAACCCCTGCGGGCAACTGCTCCGGCAGCGGATATTCCGCAGCGTCCTGCAACTGCCGGCCGCCGTATAACGTGCGGATCATCCGTTCGAGCAGGGAGGAGCCACCATGATAAATAATGGTTCGCGCTCCCTTCGCCAACACCAACTTTTCGGCACTCTTCTCCTCGAGCGAGGTGAAATTTTCCTGGTGCGCCTCGCCGATCGAAGTGAAAATCACCGTATCGGGGCGGATCATCCGCTCCAGACGCACCATCTCCCCGGGACAGGAGATCCCCGCTTCGATCAACGCCAACTCCTCGTCCCCTTCGATCATCAGCAGCGAGAGCGCCACGCCCAACTGCGAATTATAACTTTTCGGCGACCGGAAATATTTGACGCCGGCAGGAATCTGCTGGGCGATCCATTCCTTGACCACGGTCTTCCCGTTCGAACCCGTGATACCGACCACGCGCCCCTTGAACCGAGTCCGGTGATGGGCCGCAAGCTGTTGGAGGGCAGCGATGGCGCTCGGAACCACCACGCAGCCGCAACCGGCCGGAAGTTGCGTCTTCCGCTCCGCAAGAAATGCCTTCACATCCCGGCGAACCATCTCGCCAATAAAGGCGTGGGAGTCGTGATTGGTACCTTTCATGGCCACGAACAGCGGCTCCTCGCCGAACGAACAGTTGCGGCTGTCGGTAAGCACCCGTGCCACCGGCAAATCCTCCCCGATGAGTTCGCCCCCGCAAATGCGGGCGATTTCCGATAACATGTATTTCATGTCGTATCTTTCCTTTACATAACTGCCGTCAATCCATACGCAGAGTCACCACCGTAATCCCCGCTCCGCCCCGGTCGGCGTGTTCGTCCGCAGCCCGTTCGACCTCCGGCACCGTGCGCAGATAACGGCGGATCTCCTCCTTGAGCGCCCCCGTCCCCTTGCCGTGCAGGATCGTGACCGTACCGACGCCAACCATGATCGCGTCGTCGATAAAATCCCGCACCTCCTCCAATGCTTCGGCGGCACGCAGGCCCCGCACATCGATATGATCCTTGAAATTGAGCTTGCGGGCCGACACATCGACCGATACCACCGTGCGCGGCTGCACGGGCCTGGTCGCCTGCTTGAATTCGGCGCCCGAGATCACGACGAGCGAACTTCTATCCACCGTCGTAAGAATCTGTCCGAATGCCACCTGCGCCTTCCGGCCCTTGATCGAAAGCACCACGCCGGGAATGTCCTGCCCGGCGATCTTCACCTTCGAGCCGACCTCCGCCTCGCGGGGTTTCTCCGGCACGGCAGGCTGTGCGACCTCCGGAGTCTCGCCGGCCTGCTGTCTGCGCTCGGCACGACGCTGGCGGCGGCGTTCGAGTTTCTCCATTTCGCGGGCCACCCGTTCGTCGTGCGCCGCATCCGCTGCATCCGTCCTCTCCACCCTGTCCCGAAAATCGTTCAACTCCTTACGGGCCAACTGGGTAAGCTCCTTCTCGGCCTGCGCTTCGCGGATCGTCCGAATCGTATTCTCAATCTGACGGTTGGCGTCGGCGATCATCCGCTGCGCCTCCTCCTTGGCCTTTTTCAAGATTTCCGAGCGCTCCTGCCGGATGCGCGAAAGCTGGTCGGCATAGGTCTGTTCCAGCTCCTCGACCTTGCGGTCGGCGATCCGGATGCGGTCGCGCTTCTGCTCCCAGTAATGTTTGTCACGGGCGATTTCACGCAACTGTTTCTCGAGGTTGATATGATCGCTGCCGGCCTTTTCGCCCGCATCGCGGATAATATCCTCCGGCAACCCGATCTTGCGGGCGATCTCCACGGCGAACGAACTGCCCGGCTTGCCGATCTCGAGCCGAAACAGCGGCCGGATATTCTGCACGTCGAACATCATCGCTCCGTTGGCGATTCCCTCGGTGTTCGACGCATAATACTTAATGTTGGCATAGTGGGTCGTAATCACCCCGTAACAGCCTTTGCTGCGGAGCCGTTCGAGGATCGACTCCGCGATCGCCCCGCCGATGATAGGCTCCGTACCCGAACCGAACTCGTCGATAAGCACCAGCGTCCGGTTCGAAGCTCCGGCGAGCATGTTCTTCATATTGAGCAGGTGCGACGAATAGGTCGAAAGATCGTCGTCGATCGACTGCTCGTCCCCGATGTCGATCATTAGGTTGCGGAACAGGGGCAGCTCCGAATTCTCCGATGCCGGAACCAGGAATCCGCACTGGAACATATATTGGATGATGCCCGTAGTTTTCAGACACACCGACTTGCCGCCGGCATTCGGCCCCGAAATCACCAGGATATGACGCCGTTTGTCGAGTTGCAGATCGAGCGGCACCACCTGCTTGCCCTGCGCCCGGAGCGTCTGCTGCAACAAGGGATGCCGCGCATTGCGCAGCACCAGCCGGTCGTCCGTCGAAACGATCGGCTTCACCGCTCCGTTGGCAACGGCCCAGCGGGCTTTGGCACGGATCATATCCAGATCCGAAAGATAGTCGCCAATCAGCGCGATCCGATCCGCTTCGGGGCGAATCGAGTCGGTGAAGGCCGAGAGGATCCGCACGATCTCGCGCCGCTCGGCGTACTCCAGCTCCTTGAGTTCGTTATTGATTTCGACGACCTCGACCGGCTCGACGTAGAAGGTCTTGCCCGTGGCCGATTCGTCGTGGATGAAACCCTGCAACTTGCGTTTATTGGCCGCTGCGACCGGAATCACCGCCCGGCCGTCGCGGATCGAGAGCATCGCGTCGGCCTCCACGATACCGGCTTTCTTGGCATTCGACAACACCTGCTGCAGGCGTTTGGCGGCCTGCCCCTCCCGCTCGCGGATCATCCGCCGGATCTGCTGCAACTCCGGCGAAGCGTCGTCCCGGATCTTGCCGTACTGATCGACGATACCGTCGATCGCCCGAACGATCTCCGGGAAAGCCTCGATCCCCCGGCTGCGGAGCCGCAGTTCGGGATATAGCTCCTCACCGCGCCCCAGGATAAAACCGGCGATCGCCCCCGCCGAAGCCAGCGCCCGGCGCAGCAACACGACCTCCTCGACTTCGAGGAAACTGCCTTCGATCTTCAGTTTGGAAAGGATATAATCGACATCGACGAACTCGTCGTCCGGAAAGTCCCGTTCCATCTCCAGCAGACGGCGCATCTCGTCCGCCAGCGCCAGCCGCCGCTCGACATCGGCCTGCGAAGTGCTGAATTGTTCGGCGCACAACCTTTCCCGGCCGCCGCGAATCGTACACAGCGCCGCGACCTGCTCACGCAGCCGGTCGAAACCGACTTTCTGTTCAAAGTTCGCCGGATAGATCATCGCACAGAGAAAACATTCGAAACTATCGGGCCGCTTTCAGGGCCTTGAGCGAATCGCGCCGGGCATGTTTCGCCTCTTTTTTCTGCTGCTTGCGGTCGGCCTTTTCGGGATCGCGGCCGAACAGCGAGAAATGGACGTAACGAGCAGGATGGGCCTGCAAGTTGGCCAGCAGCGACGCCAAGTTCGCAGTCGCCTCGTTGAGCGATTCGTACAGACGGGGATCGCTGACGAGCTGCCCGACAGTCCCCTCCCCGGCATTGACACGGGCCAAGATCGCATTGAGGTTCATCAGAGTCGAATCGAGCGCCCCGGCCAGATTCTCACGCTGTATTTGGTCGGTAAAATTGCTTAAATTCAGGATAATACTGTCCATACGCGGAGAGTTCTCGCCGAGCATCTCCGAAAAACGGGTCAAATTCGCTACGGCGCTCTCCAGATTCGCACGCTGCGACAGCAACATACCGTTTACGCTGCCCGTAATCGAATTCAGGTGCGACATCGTACCTTCGATATTCGCGGCGTTCTGCTCCATAATCAGATTCAGGTTATCCATCGTGCGGCTCAAATCCCCCACGACCTGCGACATCTTCTGCTTGAAAAATTCGAGTTCCGAACCCGCCATATCCATCAGGCCCTTGCTGCGGCTCGAACAGAGGGTGTCCCCGGATTGCAGGTAGGTCCCGGCATCGCCCAGAGCGATTTCGATCGCTTTGGCGCCCATGATGCTGTTGCTGTAGATCCGGGCTTCGGAATTGGACGGAATCCGGTATTTCCGCTGGATCGTCAGTTGAAGTACGACCTCGTTACCGATCGAAGGATCGAACGAAATATCCGTCACGGCTCCCACCTTCACGCCCCGGATCAGAATCGGCGAAGCGTTCTGCACGCCATCGACCTGGTCGTAAGCGGCATAATAGACCGCGTTGCGACTGAAGATGTCGAACCCCTTCAGAAAGCGGATACCCGCCCAGAGGGCGCCGATCATCAGCACGGCGAAAATGCCGATCTTAACTTCTCTTCTCATATACCTGTTTTTTTCGTTTTATTTACTGTACGATCCGGTCGCCCCGACAACTCACCACGAACGCATCGCGGAACTCCCTGCGCACCTCGGCCAACTTGGCTTCGGCCTGCTTGCGGGTATCGAAACGCCCCACACAATACTTATACCTGAACCGGCCGCCGGTAACGAACTCCGTGACTTTTCCCCGGTAACTTTTGAACTGCCGGTCCTTGGGCGGCACGCGCTTGGCGCTGGCGATCAACTGCACGGCATAAAACGTCTTCTCCTGTTCGGCTTTCCCGGTTTTGACACTACCCTTATCCGCTTTGTCCGAAGCGGCAGCCGAAGCCGGCTCTGCGACATCGGCATCGGCCTGTTCGTAAATGGCATCGTCATCGACAAGCAGCGCACCCCGAACGAAAGCGACGTAATCCTTCACCGCATCGCACAGCGCACGTGCGATTTGAGCCTGCCCCTTCGCCGAATTCATATAAGCATACTCCTCCGAATTGGAAAGGAAACCTATCTCGGTCAGGATACCGGGCATATCGGTAGCGTAGAGCACTTTGAGCGGCTGCCGCTTCACACCGCGATTGTGCCGCCCGGACTTGACGTAATGTTTCTGCACCAGACGGGCCATCGCTTCGCTGTATTCACCATAGGTGAACTGCAGGTTCTGGATATAAGCCCGGACGATCGCCGCCGTCTTCTCGTTCGACATATCGAGCAGCTCCTCCTGGTTGTTATAATAGAGGGCCCTCTCGTTGGCGTTCTTCTCCAGCGGACTCTCACCCATAATCAGGGTTTCGACTCCCCGTGCCGACGCCGATGCCGCAGCATTGGTATGGATCGAAATGAACAGGTCGCCGCCCGCCTTGTTGGCGATATCGGCCCGAGCCTGCAAATCCTGGGTCAGACTTTCGGAAAACTGCTTGTCCGTCTTACGCGTGTAAACCACTTTCAACTGGGGGATCTCCTTCTCGATCAAGGCCCCGAGCTTCAGAGCGATCTGAAGGTTGAGATCTTTCTCATAAACTCCTCTGTAATGAGCTCCCGGAAACTTCGGCCCCCCGTGCCCGGCATCGATTACGACGACCCGCACGCCCTGTGCAATATTCTGCGCAGCAACTCCGTTGAAAGAGAGTGTCGCAATCAAAAACAGGGCAACAAGAAAAAGCGATTTCCGCATAGCAAAAGTGGCTGAAAATTTAACGGTTCTGAATTTTTTACCTATATTTGCCGGATGTTAAAACCCCCGCACTGAGGCTTTCGGAGCCATTTTCGGGCGGTTTTGCCGACTTGTCGGCAAAGGTATGATTTTTTTTGGAATTTTGGACAGGCTAAAGGCAAAATATATCTTCTCGGGAGCACTCCTGCTACTCTTCCTGCTTCCGGTGCTCGGCATGGCGCTGCCGGGCGGAGTGCAGCATCCCGCGACACCCGAACGCCAAACACCGCCCGACAGCACTCCGACACAAGCCGTACAAAAATCCCGCCGCGAAACCCGCCGGGAGATTCGGCGCCTTCAACGGGAAGCCGACCGCCCCCCGACCGCCGAAACACGTACGGAAGAGGAGCAGGATTCGCTTTTCGACACCAAGATCGACTCGATCTTCGGAGCGCCTCCCCTCTCGCCGATCGCCCCCGCCGACAGTACGGCTCCCACCGGCAACGACTCGCTGCTGCGCGATTCGTTGCGTCAGGACACGACCCGGCGCGATACGACCCGGAAAAAATCTTTCCTGGACGACATCATCAGCGGCAAAAACCAGGACTCGCTCTACTACGACGTACGCAACCGCACGGTCTATATCTACAACCAGGGCGATATCAACTACCAGAACATGAATCTCAAGGGAGATTTCATGCGGGTCAATATGGACGAAAAGATCATCTACGCCCACGGCAAGCGCGACACGATAGACGGCAAACCGACAGTTACCAACCCCACTTTCACCGAAGGAGCCGCCAATCCCTACACGATGGACACGATCACCTACAACATCGGCAGTAAAAAGGCGAAAATCAAAGGCGTGGCGACTCAGGAGGGCGACGGCTGGCTGATCGGCAACAACGTCAAAAAGATGGACGACAACACCATCCACATCCAGGACGGCAAATACACCACCTGCGACCAGACGGACCACCCCCACTTCTACCTGGCGATGACCAAGGCGAAGGTGATTCCCGGCAAGAAAGTGGTCACGGGTCCCGCCTACCTGGTCCTGGAAGACGTTCCCATCTACTTTCCGCTGCTGCCCGAGGGTTTCTTCCCGCTCAGTTCCGGCCCCAAGTCGGGTCTGCTGATGCCGACTTTCGGCGAGGAATCGACCAAGGGATTCTACATTCGTGACCTGGGCTACTACTTCACGCTCGGAGAGCACATGGACCTGGCCATCCGGGGCGGTATCTACACTCTCGGATCGTGGGAGGCATCCGCGATGTCGCGCTATATGAAGCGTTACAAGTACAACGGCACCCTGAATTTCAACTACTCGAACGTCCGTGTCGGCGACAAGGGCGAACCCGACTTCCTCCAGCAGAACAACTTCCAGCTCTACTGGCAGCATACGCAAGACCCCAAAGCCAATCCGGGATCGACCTTCTCCGCTTCGGTCGATTTCCGTACCAGCGGCTACAACCGCTATTCGGCTACCAGCCTGAACGAAGCGCTCCAGACGCAGACAAGTTCGACGATCTCCTATTCGAAAAGCTGGCTCGGCACCCCGTTCTCCCTTTCGGCCAACATGTCCGTTTCGCAGAACTCGCAGAGCGGAACGCTCTCGATCGCCCTGCCGAACGTCGTCTTCAACGTTTCGACCTTCTACCCCTTCAAACGCAAGGAGGCGATGGGCAAGCAGCGGTGGTACGAAAAGATTTCGCTCCGCTACACCGGCAAGTTCAACAACAAGGCCAACGCCAAAGAGTCCGAAATCTTCACCAAGGAAACACTCCAGAACATGCAGTACGGCTTCGAGCATAGCATTCCCATCTCGGCGACGTACAACATCTTCAACTATATCAACTTCGGACCTACGATCAACTACACCGAAAAGTGGTATTTCAAAAAACAGGAGCAGGTTTGGAACCCGGTGCTGAACCGCATCGACAAACTCGACCCGGAGTACGGGTTCTACCGTCTGTACAACTACAACTTCAGCCTGCAGGCCTCGACGATCATCTATGGCCGCTACGAGGCCAAGAAGAAAACGCGCAAGATACAGGCGATCCGCCACACGATCACCCCGACGGTGAGCTTCTCCTACGCCCCCGACTTCTCCAAGCAGAAATACGGCTACGTAAAGACCGTGCAGAGCGATACGCTGGGTAATTTCAAGACCTACTCGCCTTTCGAAGGGAGCATCTTCGGCGTGCCCAGCTCCGGTCAGTCCATGGCCATCAACGCCTCGCTCTCGCAGACGCTCGAAATGAAGGTGCTCAGCAAACGCGATACCTCGGGTATGAAGAAGATCAAACTGATCGACGAACTCCGCATCGGACAGGTATCCTATAACTTCCTGGCCGACTCCATGGGACTTTCGAACATCCCCATTTCGCTGCGCACGACCGTTTTCCAGAATTTCGGCATCAATATCAACGCTACGCTCGACCCTTACCGGGTCACCCCGCAGGGCCAGCGTATCAACAAACTCTTTTTCCCGGGCCGTGTGGTATCGGCCAGCACTTCGTTCGGCTATACGTTCCAATCCCGCCAGGACAACTCCACCCCGGCGATCAACGACATCAACAGCGCCCCGGTCGATCCGGCCTACGCCAATCCTTTCTACGACCCTTACGGGCAAATGAACCCGGCCCTGCGACGGCAATACATGACCCAGGCCTACTACGACTTCTCGCTACCCTGGAACCTGGGATTCAACTATACGATCAGCTACTCCGCATCACCGACCAACAACGGCACGACGGGCTACCAGAAAAACATCACCCAAACGCTCGGCATCAACGGCAGCGTTACGATTCTGCCAAAAATGGGTGTAACAATCCAGGGCGGTTACGACTTCCAGGCCAAAGAGCTGACTCCGGCCTCCATCACCATTACACGCGACCTGCATTGCTGGCAAATGTCGTTCGCGTGGGTCCCCTTCGGCCACTATCAGAGCTGGAGTTTCAACATCGGCGTCAAAGCGGCTTCCCTCGCCGACCTGAAATACGACAAAAGCCAGAGCATGTTCGACAACCTGTATTGATTTTCCGCGTCGTTCCCTTCTACCCCCGGAATATAAAGATTCTGTGAAATTTAGTTTTTTCCTACTCTTTTACATAAATATTCCCTACATTTGTGCGTAAACATTTTAGGGCGAGAAAAAACTCTCAAACATAATACCTCTATGATTATGAAAAAACACTACGAATCTACGGTTAAGGGGGGGGGAACTTCGTACTCCGCTCCTTCGGTTGAGATCCTCAGCATCTCGATCGAGAAAGGTTTTGCCAACAGCACTGTCCTGGACTATGGCGGAGCCGGCAAAGCAGGCGGCAGCGTTAATGACACCGATTACGGAGAATACTAACAAACACATCCTACGACTATGAAAACTTTTTTCAAATCCATTTTGGCTGTCGCAGTGTGTGCATCTCTGTTCGCAGCCTGCTCCAAAGACGACACGGTTTCCGACCCGTCGAACGGTCGTAAAGTAACGATGACGGTCACCGCATCGTCTGAACTCGAATCGGCATCCGGTTCCCGTACGACGTATGATCCCCTGACGGGGAAAGTTTCGTGGAATGCGACCGGTGAATTCCTGCAAGTACTCGAAACGGCAGCTTCCACTACCGTATTTGCTACCTCGCAAGAGGGCGTGATAAGCGGCGACATTGCAAAATTCGCCGTAACGTTCCCCGCAAACGAGAACACCCCGCTCGTTTACAACGCGGTTTACCCCGCTTCGGCATGGGTTACCTCCAGCAATACGGACATCACCAACATGAAGGTCATCACTCCCACAGTCCAGCAGCCGACCGCTACGAGTTTCGATTCGAACGCGGACCTGCTGATCGCCAAATCGATCTCTGTGGAGAGTCAGCCGACCGAACTGCAAATGAGTTTCGGCCGTGCCGTCGCCATCGGTAAGATGACGGTCAAGAACCTCGCATCTGCGGAAAGTGTCCTCGGCGTCAAATTTACGGCTCCCGACAAAAAAGTCACGGGCCGCAGCTATGTCGATATGACGGCAGGTACCATCAAGGAGTATGGCTATATTAACAATTTCGCCGATAACGTGACGTTGAACTACTCTTCGGAGATGAACATCACGGCCAATAGCGAAGCGGGTATGACGGCTTATTTCACCTGCTTCCCGTTCGAGGTAGCTGCCGGTGAAACATTCACCGTTACCGTGACCACCGCATCGAAGATCTTCACCAAGACGGTAACCGTTCAGGAGGGCCGGGCCCTGGCTTTCGCAGCGGGCGACAGTTCGACTTTCGCGGTCGATATGACCGGCGCTGCGGAAGAGGAGAACGAAACATTGAGCGGCGACTACGTCATCACAGTTTCGCAATCCAATGTAAATTATGCAATGAGTTCTGCCGCAGAAGGTAATCGTTTGGCTCCCATTGTGATTACACCGGAAAATCCGTTTAAAACGGATGATGAAACCCTCGTATGGACAATTAACAAATCGGGAGACAACTACACGATCAGTCAAGGCGAAAACTATCTTTCCTGGCAAGGCGGTTCTACCAACGGAGCCACGACTTCCACAAGTCCTTACGAATTAGTAATTACCAAAAATAAAACCGGGAATACATACCAAATCGCATCGGAGGCCGAGCCAAGCCGTATTCTGGCAAAAAATACAACAGCAACCAATGGTTTCGGATTCTACGCCGGTACCCAGACCAAGGAGCTCACCTTGATTCCGGCCATAGTGGATAAATCTCCGAAAATCAACATTACCAGCGGCACTACAGTCAATGTACCATCCGAAGGTGATATCGTAACGGTAACTTATACGATCAAGAATCCAAATGGGTCTCCAATTTCGGCAAAGGCAGAAGAAAGTGCTACGTGGATCAATACTTTCGAAACAGGTAACGAAGGAGAGGTCTCTTTCACCGTTGATGCCAATACTGGATCAGAACGAGAAGCGACGGTAACCCTTACCTACTCGACTGCGACTGTGGACATCACGATCAAACAAGCGGCTCAAGGCGAGACTCTCGTGACCTATCAGGAAGTTACTTCAATCGAAGAGGGTGAATATATCATCGTATGCACTTTCAACAGCACCGGCTATTACTTGCCTAACACGGCTACAACCGGAAGACCTGTATCCCTCCAATTACCATCTGGAACACTTCAAGACAACACGATCACGAGTCCTTTGGAAGATATGATCTGGACGGTTACAGCGAACGGTTCAGGCTTCACGATCACTTCGGCAGCTGATCCTAAGCAGGCATTGGGTACGATCTCTAATAACAACGGTCTGAGCATCGGTGCAAACTATGCAGACCATATCTGGACATTTACTTATGACAAATCGACCAACTATCATTGGACGATCAAAAACACAACGACCAACCGATTCATGGCCGGTTACCAAGCTTCCAATTGGCGTACTTACACGGCTGCATCGACCAATCAAAACGGTGTGTTCCGGCTTTTCAAGAAACAATGAAATGGGGGTGGGAATCTTTCCCCAGACCCTACCCCGGGAATTGCTACACCGAGCGTAAGCGACATAACTTCGAGTACAGCGAAGGTTTCCAGTAGTCTGACCGGCACCGCTTACGCAACCGAGGTGCAGTTCTTCTATTCCGCAACGAACGGCAGCGACACGGGAAGTGTCGTTGCCGCTGTTGTCGGAAACGAAGCGACCGCCAACCTCTCCGATCTTCTGCCCGCAACGACGTACACGGTTTACGGCGTCGTAACGGCGACCAACGGCTCCACGCCGCAGAGTTCTTCGACAACCTTTACCACCGAAGGAGCACGGACGGATCATGCCGCCTGGTACGAGCTTCCAGCCCGCACGACAGCCGATGAGACGATCACGCAGACGGTTTATCCCGCCTCCGGATCGCAGCGCAACTACACGATGTACTACGACAAATCGACCTACACGGCTTACTGGGTAGCCTATCCGCTCGCAAAAGGACACATGGGAAACGGACGTTCCGACAAATGGCAGCGCAATCCCGGACTGGCCGAATCCGAACAGATCAACGTCTGGTCGAGCAGCTACGGGGTCAATCTCGGAGCTACCACATCGGACGGATATGACAATTCGAAAGAGTTCTACGCCCGGGGGCACCAGATACCCAACGCCGACCGCAACGGTTCGGACGAATTGGTCGTACAGACCTATTACGCAACCAATTCCACGCCGCAGATTCAGAACAAATTCAACGGCGGTATTTGGCAGCAGCTCGAAAGCGGCGTCCGAAATATCGCTGCGACTACGGACACGGTATATGTGGTGACGGGCGCTATTCTCCAGACCGCAGGCAACCACGAAGCGATCACCTGGATCACACCGAAGTCGGACAGCAAACGATGCCCCGTACCGAACTATTACTACAAAGCGTTGTTGAAAGTCCGGCGCGACGCGTCGAACAAAGTGACGTCGGCCATGACGATCGGTTTCTGGATGGAACACAGGGAGTACTCGAACGATAACTACACGAACTATGCGACTTCCGTCGCCGAGATCGAACGGCTCACCGGCTTCGATTTCTTCGCCAACCTGCCTGCCGACATTCAGGCCGCAGCGGAGCAAAATTCGAACTGGAACACATTCGCATCGTTCTAAACGGGCGAAAAGATCTCCGACACGACAAAACGACACGCATCGAATAGAATGATGCGTGTCGTTTTGTATTATCCATACATCCGAACGACTTATTCTTCCGAAAAATAATTATCTTTACGAATTGGGAAATCGCCGAATCCGAAAACCGACACTCGAAGCGGATGTAACGAAGAGGCGGGAATATTCCGCCGCCTCCAAAGGAGGCAAACCGCAAATATCCGATCGACGAGGCCCGCGACTGCCCGCGAGGTCCTGCCGAACGCAGAAAACGAAAAAAACACAAAGTCAAAGCCAGGTTCTCCGTCCATTTCCCGCGATCCGGCTCCGTTATGCTACGACTCAAGTCCGAAAACCTCCGGTCGAAACTCCGGCGCATGCCTCTGCTCCGCGCATTGCCGCCGCTCGCGGCCGGCATCCTGCTGGCCGACCACTACGTACTGCCGCTGTGGTTGTTAGTAGGCGGATTCCTCGTCTGCGGTATCCTGGCACTGCTCGCCGACGACCGGGGCGCAAACCTCGCCACCCTGGGAGCCATTCTGCTTTTCGGCATGACCATCACCGAACTGAGACACACTCCCGCTCCGCCGACCGGCACTCCGGGCGAATACGAAATCATCGTCCGAGAACGCCTCTCCGAACGGGAAGGCAAAACGGCCTCCGGCACAACGATCCGCGCCCGGCGGAACTCCGCAACCGGAGAATGGCTCCCCGCCGCCGGAAACCTCGTGGTGCGATGCGACTCTTCGACCGCACTGAATCCCGGCGACCGAGCCGTCGTACGCGGCAAAATCTACCCTTTCACCGCCCGTCACGGCGGCTACGGACGGCTGATGACCCGCCGGGGATACGTCGGCACCCTCTACCTGAACCGCTCAAGCCTGCTGCTGCGCGACACCCTGCACCGGGAGCTTTCCCCGAAGCACCTCTCCCTGTTCCTGCACGAACGGGCCGTCGCACGGCTCGACCGTCTGGCCCTGGCACCCGACGAACAGGCCCTCTGCAACGCTATGACGGCCGGGGATCGACGCTCGCTTTCCCCTGCACTCCGTGCGGCCTACTCGCGCAGCGGGACCTCGCACCTGCTCGCCGTCTCGGGATTGCACGTGGGCATCGTATTTCTGCTCGCCAACCTGCTGCTCTGGTGGCTGCCGCTCTTCCGGCACGGACACATCCTGCGCAATATCGCGGTCATCCTGCTCATCTGGCTCTATGCCGCCACGACGGGATTCCCGCCCAGCGTCGTCCGGGCCGCGCTGATGTTCTCCGTCCTGCAATTCGCCCTGGCCTCGTCGTCGGAATACGTCGGGATGAACACACTCGCCGGCGTAGCCTTCGTCATGCTGCTCTTCCATCCCAATTACCTGTTCGACATCAGCTTCCAGCTCTCCTTCATCGCCGTCGCCGGCATCATCGCCTGGGGACTCCCCCTCTGCCGCCTCCTGCGAACACGCCGCAAAAGCATCGATATGCTGACCGCAACCCTCGCGATCGGATTTTCAGCGTCCGCTGCGACCGCACCTCTTATCTCCCATACCTTCGGCCAGATCTCGGTCGTCGGGCTGGCACTCAACCCCGTCGTCATCCTGCTCTCCTACGTCGTGGTCGGGAGCTGCACGCTCTGGCTCGTGATCCCGGGAACGGCGCTCGCACCGTTCTTCTCGGTCGTCGCAGGATTCGCAGCCCGGGCACAGAACGAACTGATCCGAGCTGCAGCGGCACTTCCGGCAGCCGCCCTCGACATCCGGCTCACGACGACCCAATGCTGGAGTGTTTACGGACTTTTCATCTTCGTAACCCTGCTCCTATGGAGCGCCGAACGGAAAAAATCGGTATCTTCGCTCCCGGAATGATGACTCCGGAACAATACCGACTGCTGCTGACTCCCGAAGTGCGGCATACCGTCGAGGAACAAATCGGCCGCGACCCTGCGGCGATCGCCCTCGACAAGCGTATTCCGCATGCGGCACTCGTCGCCACGCAGGTCAAATACCTTGCGCGGGCACGGACGAAACTCCCCTCCTACTATGAAGCCCGCTGCATCCTCCCGCCGCTGGCTTTCGAACAGGCCTCGAGCGAGGCATGCGCGGCCCGCAAAAGTTGCAGCGGAAACACGGTGCTCGACCTTACCTGCGGACTGGGCGTCGATGCCCTCTACCTCTCAAAACGCTTCCGCGAAGTCATCACCCTCGAACGGGATGCGACGCTGGCGGCCGTCGCCGAAGAGAATTTCCGGCGGCTGGGCGCAACGAACATACGGGTTATCAACTCCTCCGCCGAGGCGTTCCTCGCCTCGACCCTGGACCACTTCGACTGGATCTACGCCGACCCCGACCGTCGCAGCGCCGGAGGGCGCAAGCTGGTGCGGCTGGAGGATTGTTCGCCCGACATACCGAAGCTGCTGCCGGAACTCCGTCGCATCGCCCCGAACCTCTGCGTCAAGAACTCCCCGCTGTTCGACGTCGGCGAAACATTCCGGCTCTTCGGTCCCTGCCGCACGGAAGTGGTGTCCCTGCACGACGAATGCAAGGAAGTCGTCGTCTATGCCGACGGAACCGGCCCCCTGCTGACGGCCGTTGCGCTCGAACTGGGAGAATTTTCCTGCACGCCGGCCGAAGCCCGTGCAACTCCCTGCGACAAGCCCTTCGATCCGGCCGCTTACCGCTGGCTGCTGATCCCCGACGTAGCGCTTCAAAAAGCCCGGCTGACGCCGACCTACCTGCAAGGCCGCGCCGACATCTGGAGCCCGAACGGTTACGGATTCGCAGCGGAAAAGTCCGAAGACACATTGGGCCGCTGGCTGGAGATCGAACGGATCGAGCCCTACAACCCCAAGCAACTGAAACGGGAGCTTTCCGGCAGCCGGCTGACGATTCTGAAACAGGATTTCCCGCTCACGGCGGCTGAAATCGCCGCACGGCTCGGCATACGCGAAGGCGGCGAGCGACGGATCGCCTTCACGAAACTCGGGCAGGATTATTGGACAATCCGTCTAAAATAGCTACCTTTGAGAAACGTCCCGAAATGAAAGTCAAGAACGTCTTCACCTACTTCACGGACACGATCCTGCGGCGCAACGCAAACTCCTACCGCAATCCCCGCGTCCGGTGGGCCGTCAGACAGTACAAGCTGCTGTTCTACACGGCACGCGGCCTGATCGCCCACGATACGATCGTGCGCAGCGCCGCCCTGACGTTCTATACGCTCATCTCGATCGTCCCGATCCTGGCGCTGGTATTCGCCGTAGTCAAGGGATTCGGGCTTCTGGACGGCCTGATCGACGATCTCTACGCCCTTTTCCCGCAAAACGTCGAAGTATTGGACTACATGGTGGAATTCGCCCGCAAAGCCCTCGCCAATACGCAGGGCGGGCTTATCGCCCTGGTCAGCGTCGTAACCCTTTTCTGGGCCGTCATCCGGGTTTTCGGGTCGGTGGAGAGCGCTTTCAACAACATCTGGGAGGTTCAGTCCTCGCGCAATATCGCCCGCCAATACCTCAACTACATCGTCATCGCGATGGTCGCCCCGATCCTCTGGCTCGTGGCCAGCACGATGGGAGGTTATCTGCTCCGGTTCTTCGACGCGGGGAATACGTTCCTCGGCATCCTTCTTTCGAAACTTTCGGCCCTGGTCATCATCTGGGGCAGCTTCACCCTGATCTATGCCGTCGTGCCCAATACGAAAGTCTTGTGGCGCAGCGCTTTCATGGCGGGTATCGTCGCAGGAACGGTCTTCATGCTCTTTCAGTGGGGCTACCTCTATCTGCAAGGATGGATGACCTCCTACAACGCGATTTACGGCAGTTTCGCAGCCCTGCCGCTCTTCCTGTTATGGCTGCAAATCTCGTGGGAAATCCTGCTCTTCGGCGGCGAACTCTCGTTCGCCTACCAGAATATCGACCGTTTCGCCGAAGAGCGCGAATCGCTCGGCATCAGCAACGACCGACGACGCCGGATCATCCTGGCCGTCATGCTCCAGGTCGTACACCGCTTTCGGGAAAACGAAGGGGCGCTCCCGGTCGATGAACTCCGCCGCCGACTCTCGCTGCCCACCCGCATCGTGAACGATGTCCTGCACCAGCTCGTGCGCACGGGCCTGCTGATCGAAATCCGGAATCCGGACGACGACCGCGAAGTGGCTTTCGCCCCCGGACGGGACATCCACGAAATGACGCTCTACAACATTTTCAGAACCATCGACAATTACAGTTCGACACGCCTCTACTTCGCCGCGACCGAAGAAACGCGCCGAATAGACCGCGCGCTCGACGAGCTTCAGACGGCCTGCCGTACAGCGGGCGACCGGCTTCGGCTCATCGACCTGGACGACGCAGTGAACGCCGCCCGCAAACCGGCTTCCGGGCCGCAGCCCGAATCGAAACACTCGGAAAGATGAAAAATATCGTCCTCATAGGCAGCGGCAACCTGGCCGAAGCGCTCGCCCGCGCGATAAGCCGCACGGAAGGAGCAACATTGCTCCAGATCTTCGCCCGCAACGCGAAACGAGGTACAGCACTCGCCCTCGAAAACGGCACCGCGTGGAGCTCCGATCCGCGCGAGCTGGCCGCCGCAGACCTCTACATCCTGGCCGTCAGCGATGCGGCGATCACCACGCTGGCCGAAAGCCTGCCCATACCCGCCGAAGCCGCTGTGGTACATACGGCCGGAGGCATCGGAATAGAGGCTCTTCCCGCACGCTTCGACCGTCGGGGCGTTCTCTATCCCCTGCAAACCTTTACCCAAGGCCGCAGCGTGGATTTTGCCAAAATACCTCTTTTCGTCGAAGGAAACGACGACTCCTTCACCTCGGAGCTCGAAGCGTTCGCCCGCAATCTGAGCCGCACGGTATATCGTGCCGACTCCGACCGTCGCGTACGCCTTCACCTGGCCGCGGTTTTCGCCTGCAATTTCGTCAATCACCTCTACGCATTGGGAGGCGAGATTTTGCACGGGACCGAACTGCCCTTCGACGTACTGAAACCCCTGATCGCCGAAACCGCAGCCAAAGCCGTCGATTCGGGCGATCCGCATCGGGTGCAGACCGGGCCTGCCGTACGCGGCGACCTGCCGACGTTGCGGCGGCACGAAGCCGCACTCGCTCACGATCCGCGACTGTTACGAATTTATGAATCATTAAGTCAAGATATATGGGAAACTTCAAAGAAGACATCGTAAAGACCGAAGCGTTCATTTTCGACGTGGACGGCGTAATGACCGACGGGGGAATCATGCCCCTGGTCGATGGGGATTTCATCCGAAAATACTATGCCAAGGACGGCTATGCCATCGCCTATGCGCTCCGTATGGGCTACAAAGTGTGCATCATCACGGGCGGACGGGGCGCAACGCTCGACCACCGGCTCAAAATGCTGGGAATCACAGATGTTTACCTGGACTGCATGGACAAAATATCGGCCATGCAGGATTTCTTCGCACGCCACGGACTCGATCCGGCGAACGTCATCTACATGGGCGACGACATCCCGGACCTGGAGTGTATGAAGGCAGTCGGAATCCCCGTCTGTCCCTCGGATGCGGCATCCGAGGTGATCGAAGCCTCGCGCTACGTTTCGGAGTTCGCGGGCGGGCACGGCTGCGTGCGCGACATCATCGAACAGGTACTCCGCGCCAGGGACGACTGGGCCCGCGATTCCCGGGGCATGCACAGCTCGAATATCGCCGCGTCGCGGTAAAACCAAAAAGCAACGAAAGGGGCTGTCTAAAACTGTTAGACAGCCCCTTTTTCATTTTTCAGAAACAGCAGGAATTAACCACAATCGAACCCTCTTCCTCCGGGAAACAGTTCCCGTGATCGGACACATTCCTCGGTTCCAAGAATTTATTTTTACTCAAGTCCAAAGAGGACAACCGGTTATTGCAACAATACAGCTTTCTCAAAATCGGATTTCCCGAAAGATCCAACGTAGTCAATTGGTTGTCATTACACCACAACGTTTCCAACACCGAATTATGCGACACATCCAACGTAGTAAGCAAATTTTCACCACACGACAGCCAATTTAACGACCGGTTGTGGGATACATCTAACGAGGAGAGCGAGTTCCTGTCGCACGAAATCCATGTCAGAGCCTTGCAACGAGATACGTCCAGTCGGCTCAATTTATTCATGGGACAATCCAATTCCTTCAAATTCGGAACAGCGCCGAGATTCAGACGCTCCAATTCATTTCTACTGCAATTCAAATATATCAAATCCCGGTTCCGACTGACATCCAAGGTTTTCAGCCAACAGCCCGAGCATTCCAACGTGTCGAGTTTGGTATTTTTACTAACATCCAGGGTTTCCAAACGGTTCTTTTTGACAAAACCATTTCCGCACATAAGTTTTTTCAGTTCCAAATTATGCGACACATCCAAACTCGACAGACTGTTTTCCGTGCACACCAACTCTTTCAACAGGGGATTACCAGTCACATCCAACGCTTTCAACGAGCGATTAAATGCACAATGCAAAACAGTCAGCTTCGGATTCCGATCCGTTTCCAATGCCACCAGCTCATTCAACATGCACCGTAACTCCATTAGCACCGAATTATGGCTTACATCCAAGGATTTAAGACAATTTCCCGAACAATCCAACTTTACCAAACGAGGATTCTGCGTCAAATCCAACGTCGATATCATATTCATACAGCAATTCAACTCCTCCAACAGCGGGAAATACTCGATTCCTGCTAAGGAAGCGATACCCCGCCTCGAACAATCTATCTTCGTCGCAGCCCGACCGGCAGGTGTTACTACGACCCGGCTCCCGTTTTCGCCGATCTCTTCGATATACCCCTGTTCCAAAAGATAAGCCCGGAAATTGGGATCGGGAATCATGTATTGCAGATACGCCGGGCGAACAATCGTATCCGCCGCACGGTATATCCGACCTTTTTTCAATCTTACGGGGAATTTGCCACCGCATTGAATCCTGAACATATTCCCGCTGTCACGATCCGTCACGACCGTTAACGAATACCCTCGGCGAAACTCCACAGGCAGTACAGGCAGATAAAAAGAGGTCGATTCTTCCGTCAGCTCCACCCCCGATCCGCAATCCAATACGACGCAAGGACTGACTTTCCTCTCTTCGCACACACTGTCGGGCAGCTCCTGCCTACTGGCTACCACCTTGATCGATCCTGCCAGAATTTCACCGTCGTTTCCCTGCAAAATAACTTGTTTCACCTTAATCGGTTCGAGAGCGAAGCTGTCTTTCCTCAATCGCAACTCCACAGCGGAGAACATATTTTCGAAATCGAGTGTCATTTCAGCCAGATTTCCCCGGTACCGGCCGAGCATAGGCACGCTCCGGCACCCCTTCTCATCATACTGCGCCACACCGACCGGAAGAAAAAAACTCCCGTCCTCTTGTAACGCAAATCCATACGGTCGCCAAGCTACGACCGAAACAGGATCCTCGATCCGCTCTTTCGGCCACATCTCTTTCATCAAATCCTCCGTCGAATAGGTTATTCGACCGTCAGCAGCCTGCATAGCAAACACCGGCCTCGATGTGAAAGACGATTTAATAAAGTCCAAATAGCTATTATCCTGAATTAAGAAGCCGATTCCATCCTCTTCGTTCCATACGAACTTCTCGACCGCACCATCGATGCCGATCGTATCCAAGGCGATACATCCGGCCTGATCGTTTCCCGATGTGTTCGACACTCCATTCGTCTTCGTCGTCGAAGCTCCGGAGCATGCCTGCAGCAAAAAACAGATAAAAAAAGACACTACCAATCTTGTACGCATACAAACTTCTCTTTTCTCTATAAAATTACAATTTTTCGAGAAATTCCGCATCCATAAACAAAAAAATTACACCGAAAAGGCGTAATTTTATCAAAATAAGACATCCGACCCGGGAAAATCCGGATCGACTACACTTCCCATCTTTTCCCGATACGCGAGAGATGCTCCTGCAGGCGGAGGCGGAAATGTTCCCGGCGCTGCTTGAGGTTTTCACGCCACCCCTGCCAACGCATATAACGCTGTTTTTTCTCGGGATAAATGTCCGGAATGGTCAGCAGAATACCCGTCTCCTCCACACCGCCGAAATCGGTGTTGATTACCGTATCGAACACCCGCATCGTAGGCGAGAGATTCATATAGGCATTGATCAGCGGAGGAATGTTCTCGTTGAACTCGCGGATGCGCTGGATCAGGATACGGTAATTCTCCTCATAGGTCTTGCCCGTGAAAAAATGCTCGTAATAGGGATCGTCCAAATCGAGCTGCACGGGATTTTTACCCGCCACCAGATGATCGGGATCGGGAAAATAACGGCGCAGGAACCAGATCAGGGCATTGCGTGCCATAGCCTTGTACGAAGCGTACATCGTCACCTTGCCGAAAAGGTATTTCACCTTGGGATTCAGCACCACAAGCGCCCCCAAACCGTCCCAGAGGTTGTCCAGCGCATAGATACTCTTCGAATTGCCGCGCGACTGATAGGAAGGCTGTACGAACGAACGCCCCAGTTCGATGGTATAGGGCAGGTATTCCTTGCGGAATTTGTCGCTGAAGGTGAAATAATGTTCAGTGGAAAGATGCCGGGGATTTTCCGACGTGCAGACGATAAAGCGATAACCGCCCACGATCTCCTGCTCCGCAGGGTCCCAGACGATCAACTGGTAATAACCGTCGCCGGCGAGATCCTCCTCGTCTATATCCACGGCGAGCCCCGTTCCGCCCCCCGCCGACCGGAAGGCGACCTCCCGCAGGCGTCCGATCTCCCGCAGCAGGGACGGGCATTCGGCGGCATCGAAAATATAGATTTCATTCGAAGCCTTGTTCGTATTTCGGACCTTGCATTCAGGGGTCAATTCCGCGAGCAACAGACTTCGGCTTACAGGCTCTATGATGGGTTCCATGCTGTTAAATTTAGAGCAAAACTAAACAATTTATCCGTGTTTTGCTTCGGCACGCAACTTTTTTTCCAAAGAATACGCCTTTTCGCGTACGTAATCCGCCCGCTGCTGCCACGATCCGCATTCGACCAGCTCGTCCGTCGAAACAGGCTCCCCGACCAGTATCCGGAAATGTTTTCCCTTCTGCGAAAACATCTCGTCGGGCAGATAGAGCATCTCGATATTGAACCGGATACCTATCTTCCTCCGAAAATTGGAAAGGCGGTAAAAGAAATCGGATAGTTCGCCCTCGACGAAAACCGGCACGATCCGGCGCCCGGACGCCGCCGCCCGCTTGACGAAATTCGAACGCCACGGCAAATCGGACACCACCCCCTGCCGACGGCGCGAACAAAGCCCGGCCGGGAAGGTCAGAATCGGACAATCGCTTGCAAAAGCTTCGTCGAACCTGCGCAGGTATTCCCCGCATTGCGAACCGTGCTTGTTCACCGGGATCCAGAGCGGTCGCAGCGGCTCGACGTGCATCAGCAAATCGTTCACGATCACCCGCGCATCGCCGAAATATCCGACCAGCTCGTCGGCCAGCATCATACCATCCATTCCCCCGAAAGGATGGTTCGAGGCAAAGAGATACCGTCCCTTCGGGTCGAGCTTTTCGAGCCCTTCGACCGAATAGGTCACTCCCCAGAACTTAAAACAAGCCTGGATAAACTGCTGAGGAGGAAGCGCGGAATACTCATCCAGAATATAGTTGATTTCGTCCTGATGGATCGTGCGCTTGAGCCAGCGGATAACGAATCCCGGCACCCATCGGGCGATCCGGGGAGCCTTTGCCGCAAGCACGGCATCGACATCTATTTTCGGCATAACGTAACCCTTTTAATTATCGGTCGAAAGTCGTACGACGCCCGATTTGCACCTATCGCACCTACGCTCGGATTTCCAATCGAAACTCCGCATCGGTACAGGGAGATCCCGGAAGCGGGACACCCCGGCCTTCCAGAGTACGACCGTTCTCAACCGTTTTTTCTTCGGTAAAGATAACGATTTTTCCCTGCAAATTGCCTAACTTTACACCCTAAATATATATCGAAACCAAATGACCTCCGTCTATCATACGCCCGTCCTGCTCGAAGAGTCCGTCCGACTGCTCGACATCGATCCTGCAGGAACCTATGTCGATCTCACCTTCGGCGGTGGCGGACATTCGCGCCGCATCCTGTCGGCACTGGGCGACCGGGGACGTCTTTACGCCTTCGATCAGGATCGGGATACCCGGGACAACTGTCCGGAAGACAGCCGCTTCCATTACGTCGAAAGCAACTTCCGCTTCATGCGGGGCGCCCTGCGGCTGCGCGGAGTAACCCGGGTCGATGGTATCCTGGCCGACCTGGGCGTGTCGTCCCACCATTTCGATGCCGTCGAACGGGGATTCTCGTTCCGGGGTTCGGCACCGCTCGACATGCGGATGAACCAGCGCGGAGGAGGCACGGCGGCCGACCTGGTGAACACGCTCGACGCCGATGCCCTGACCCGCATCCTGGGCGATTGGGGCGAAATCGACACCCCCTGGAAAGTCGCCGCCTGCATCGTCCGCGCACGGACCGCGCAGCCGATCCTGACCACCGCAGACCTGGTTGCGGCCGTAGCGCCCTGTACCCCGAAAAAGGACGAATCGAAATTCCTGACCAAGCTGTTCCAGGCCCTGCGCATCGAAGTAAACGGAGAAATGGAAGCGCTCAAAATGGCGCTGGAACAGAGCCTCAAGGTGCTGCGCCCCGGCGGACGGCTGGTAGTGATCTCCTACCACTCGCTCGAAGACCGGCTGGTGAAGAACTTCCTGCGCAGCGGTAATTTCGAGGGGCGCATCGAAAAGGATTTCTTCGGCAAGCCCGAAACGCCGTTCGAAATCATTACGCGCAAGGCCGTCACTCCCTCCTCGGAAGAGCTCGTCCGCAACCCGCGTTCGCGCTCGGCCAAACTGCGAGCCGCTGCCAAAATCGTACGCCAATAACCGTTTCCGACCGACATGAAATACAACGACCACGAATTCGACCCCGTCACCGACGAGGAGCGTGCCGCCCGGGAGCGGGAGGAAGAGCTCGCCCGCCGCATCCGGCGCGAAGTGCTGCGCGTGCAGAGCGGCGAAGCCGACGAGGAAATTCGTGCCGACCGGGAGCGGGAGCAGGCCGAAGAGGAGGCCCGGCAGGAGGAGCAGCGCAAGGAGGAGCGCCGCCGCTCGAACATCTTCTGGCTCCTCTTTTCGGGCAATATTCTGGTTCGGAAAGGAGCCTCGGAATACTATCGTTACATGATTTGCATCGCCGCGATGTTTTTCGTCAGCATCTTCGTAATGTTCACGGCGCTGCACCTCGACATGAAATACTCGCGGCTTTACCGCGAGGTCCAGATGCTGCGCGAGCGCTCGACGCGCCTTCAGGAGCAGCGTTTCCGCCATACGACCCACTCGGCCATCCTCGAAGAGCTGCGCCGACGGGGCATCGACTTGTACGACCCGGTCGTTCCGGGTGAAATTCTCGACGACTGATGAGCAAGATGAAACCGGAAAAATCGCGCATCAAAAGCGACATCCTGCTGCGGGTGAGGTTGCTCTACATCCTCTTCATCCTGGCGGGACTGCTCATCTTCGCACGTCTGGTATGGGTGCAGCTCTTCAGCTCGGAGGTCGCCTACAATGCCGAACGGCTCGCCGGACGCATCTTCACCGAACAGATCATCCCGGCCCAGCGGGGCAACATCCTCACGCGGGACGGAGATCCGCTGGCCACCTCGATCTTCCGCTACCGCGTCGAATTCGATTTCGGCAGCCCGGGGCTCGACTCCGTGCGTACGTTCCACGAACAGAGCGACTCGCTGTCCAAACTACTTGCCGCCTATTTCGGCGACAGATCCGCAGCCGAATACCGTCGCATGTTCCGCACGCAGCATGCCAAACACTACCAGGTAAAATACCGCAAGGACACCCTCGTTCCCCGCTCCGAAGGACGCATCGCCCGCTGGATCGACCGGATTTTGGACCGGGAATTCGTGCCGAAAAAACTCTACGATACCCTGCGCGACCACACTCCCGTCCAAATCTTTCCCCGCGACATCGACTACACCGAATGGGAAACCCTGCGCAAATACCCGCTCCTGAACTGGAACATGGGCATGGTTTACAACCTGCGTGAAAGCGACGAACGCATCTATCCGCAGGGCGAACTGGGGCGCCGCACGATCGGACTGACCGGCGACCGAGGCAACTACGGCATCGAGGCCGTCTATCGCGAAGAGTTGGCCGGCCGCGACGGTCGGGCCACGCGCCAACGCATCGCCCGGGGTTTTTACGGCCGCGTCGTGGACGGCGACAACATCGACCCGATCGACGGACTGGACGTGGTCACGACGCTCGATCTCGATGTGCAGGACGTGGCGAACCGTTACCTGCGCGAACAGCTCGAAGCCCAGAACGCCATCTGGGGTACCACGATCGTGATGGAGGTCCGCACGGGCGAAATCCTCGCCCTCGTGAATCTGGGCCGCACCCCCGGCGGCGGATACGCCGAGCGGGAGAACTACGCCATCGGGCGTAACACGGAGCCGGGCTCGACCTTCAAGCTGGCTTCGATGCTGCTGTTGCTGGACGACGCGGATATGCCGCTGGACCAGACCTACGACACGGGCAACGGACGTGTGGTGAAGGTCGGCGGCATCCGGGTGCAGGATTCGCACGCCGGATTCAACGACATGGATTTCCGCACGGCGGTCGCCCAGTCGTCGAACGTCTATTTCGCCAAGGCGATCTGGGAGCGTTATGCCGACAACAAGGAGCGTTACAGCGACTTCATGAAAAAGCTGCACCTCGACCAAACCGTCGGACTGGAGGCTTTCGGCGAGAAAAAACCGCTCTTTCAGGATTGGAAGGAGGTGCCCGACCCCAACAGTATGCTCGTACGCCGCTCGTTCGGCTATCGTATCAAACTCTCCCCGATCCAGGTCATCACCCTCTACAACACCATTGCCAACGACGGCAAAATGATCTCTCCGATCCTGGTTCGGGAGCTGCGCCGGGGCGACGACGTGGTCGAACATTTCAAGGCCCGAACGCTCGTGGACAAGATATGCTCCGAACGCACGCTGCGCGAGGTCCGCAAACTTCTCGAAAGCGTCGGCACGGAAGGTACGGGTGCTGGATTTTTCCGCGACACGACCCTCTACACCGTAGCGGCCAAGACCGGTACGGCCCAATACGCCGACGACAAGATCGGCTACCGCGACGGCTACTACATCGGCAGCATGGTCGCCTACTTCCCGGCTCACAACCCCCGCTACACGGTGCTCACGACGATCCACACCAAACGGCAGGCCGGCAAATCCTATTACGGCGGCCCGCTCTCGGGTCCGGTGGTCAAGAAGGTCGTCACCTACCTCTACAACCGGGAGCACGACTGGGATCTCTCGCCGGAAAATTCAGGGGAAAAACACTATCCCCGGCGAATCAAAGGCGGCGACATCGCCCAAATCCGCCGCATCGCCGACAAATTCTCGCCCCGCACCTCGTTCGAAGACCGCAAAGGCTGGGGAACGGTACGGATCGACTCCCTCTCGAACGTCACGATCTCGACGCTCGCACAGGACGACCAAACGATGCCCAACGTCGTAGGCATGGGACTCAAAGACGCCCTGTTCCTGCTCGAAAGCCGGGGCCTCAGAGTTTCCTTCTCGGGACGAGGCTCCGTCCGATACCAAAGCATCGCTCCCGGCACGCGGATCTCGCGCGGGGGAGCCGTAACCATAACACTCAAATAAAGAGATGAAACAAATTCAAGAATTAATCAAGGCGACACAGGTGCTCCGCGTGGAAGGCAACTCCGATACACGTGTGAGCAGACTGGCGTATGACTCCCGCCGCATCGCTCCCGGGGACTGCTTCTTCGCCGTGAGCGGCACCCAAAGCGACGGGCACGCCTATATCGATGCGGCCGTCGCCGCCGGAGCGGTCGCCGTTGTCTGCCAGCGGCTGCCCGAACACCTCGCCCCGTCGGTCTGCTACGTCGTCGTAGCGGATACCAACGCCGCGATGGCCGACATGGCCGCCGCATTCTACGGCGACCCGAGCCGTCAGCTCAAACTGGTCGGCATCACGGGCACCAACGGCAAAACCACCACCGTCACCCTGCTCTACGACCTCTTCCGGGGCTTGGGCTACAAGGTCGGTCTGATCTCGACGGTCGTTTACCGCATCGACACCGAACGCATCGAATCGACCCACACCACGCCCGACGCCATCCGGCTGAACGAGATGATGGCCCGCATGGTCGAAGCCGGGTGCGAATACTGCTTCATGGAGGTTTCCTCGCACGCCATCGTGCAGGAACGCATCCGGGGACTGCATTTCACGGGCGGCATCTTCTCGAACATCACCCACGACCATCTGGACTACCACAAGACTTTCGCCGAATATATCCGGGCAAAAAAACTCTTCTTCGACAATCTCCCGAAAGAGGCTTTCGCACTGATAAACATCGACGATCGCAACGGCCGGGTCATGGTGCAGAACACGCGGGCGACCGTCAAGACCCTCTCGCTGCAATCGATGGCCGACTTCCGATGCAAGATCCTCGAAACACACCCCGACGGTATGGAACTGCGCATCGACGGACGTGAAGTATGGGTCCATTTCCTCGGCCGCTTCAATGCTTACAACCTGCTCTGCGTCTATGCTGCGGCCCTGCTGCTGGGCGCCGACCGCGAAGAGGTGCTCCAAATCATGAGCACGCTGCATCCCGTAAGCGGACGTTTCGAGTTCGTGCGAGCCGCCGACGGCACTACGGCGATCGTCGATTACGCCCATACGCCCGACGCTCTGGAAAAAGTGCTCCAGACCGTCGAGGAGATCCGCCGCCCGGGACAACAGCTCTTCGTGCTGTGCGGCTGCGGCGGCGACCGGGACAAGACCAAACGCCCCGAAATGGCGCAGATCGCCGTAAAATACGCGACCACCGCAATCCTCACTTCGGACAACCCCCGCCACGAAGATCCCGACGCGATCCTCGACGACATGGTCGCAGGACTCGCCCCGGGTGACCGCTACCTGCGGATCGCCGACCGCGCCGAAGCCATTCGCACGGCCGCGATGCTCGCCAAGCCGGGCGACATCCTCCTGCTGGCCGGCAAGGGACACGAAACGTATCAGATCGTCGGCGACGTAAAAAACCATTTCGACGACAAGGAGGAGGCTCTCCGTGCCTTCGCCCTCTACGCTAAAAATTAACCTGCGACATGCTCTATCATCTTTTCAAATATTTCGACAACGTTCACAACCTGCCCGGCGCAGGTATGTTCCAGTACATTTCGTTCCGCGCGGCGGCAGCCATCATCATCGCCCTGCTGATCGTCATCGTCTTCGGACGCAACATCATCAACTTCCTGCGCCGCAAACAGATCGGTGAGGAGATCCGCGATCTGGGGCTCGAAGGACAACTCCAGAAGAAAGGCACGCCCACGATGGGCGGCGTAATCATCCTGCTGGCCATTCTCATCCCCGTACTGCTTTTCGGACAGCTCGACAACGTCTATATCCAACTGATGCTGGTTTCGACGATCTGGCTGGGGCTGATCGGCTTTCTGGACGACTACATCAAAGTCTTCCGCCACCACAAAGAGGGGCTCAAAGGGCGTTTCAAGATCGTGGGACAGGTCGGCCTGGGCATTATCGTAGGTACGACCATGTGCTTCTCGCCCGACATCGTCGTCCGGGAAAAGACGACCGAACCGGTCGAAACGATCTACCTCGACGAACACGGCCGAACCATCGCCGACCACATCCAGCGGCGCATCGTCAGCTCCGAGAGCCGTCAGACGACCCAGACCACGATTCCCTTCGTCAAGGACAACGAATTCGATTACAGCTGGCTCACGGGCGGCAACCGCACCCTCACTTGGATTCTCTACGTCGTCGTGGCGATCCTGGTGGTCACGGCCGTTTCGAACGGCGCCAACCTCACGGACGGACTCGACGGCCTGGTGACGGGGGTATCGGCCCCGATCGTACTGGTGCTGGGCATCCTGGCCTATCTCTCCGGACACATCGTCTATGCCGACTACCTGAACATCATGTACATTCCGGGCAGCGGCGAACTGGTCGTCTTCGCAGCGGCGCTGGCCGGTGCGCTGGTCGGCTTCCTCTGGTACAACAGCTTCCCGGCACAGATCTTCATGGGCGATACCGGCTCGCTCTCCATCGGCGGCATCATCGCCGTCTTCGCTCTCTGCATCCGCAAGGAGCTGCTGCTGCCCCTTCTCTGCGGCATCTTCCTGGTCGAGAGCCTCTCGGTCATGCTTCAGGTGAGCTACTTCAAATACACCAAACGCAAATACGGCGAAGGACGCCGCATTCTGCTCATGTCCCCCCTGCACCATCACTACCAGAAACAGGGTTTCTTCGAAACCAAGATCGTCACCCGTTTCTGGATCGTGTCGCTGCTGCTGGCGGCCATTACCCTGGTAACGCTTAAAATCCGATAACCCCATGAAAAAAATAGTTGTCCTGGGCGGCGGCATCAGCGGCTACGGCTCCGCGATCCTCGCCAAGAAGAAAGGATTCGACGTTTTCCTCTCCGACAAGGGGCGGATCGCCGACCGCTACAAAGCCAAACTGGACCAGTGGCAGGTCCCCTACGAGGAGGGGCACCACTCCGAAGAGCGGATCCTCGCGGCGGACGAGGTCGTCAAGTCGCCCGGCATTCCGGACAAGGCGCCGCTGATCGTCAAACTCCGCGAAGCGGGCATTCCGGTCATCTCCGAAATGGAGTTCGCGGGCCGCTACCTGGGTAAGGCCCGGACGATCTGCGTCACCGGCTCGAACGGCAAGACGACTACTACGTCGCTCATCTACAAGATCCTGCGCGACGCCGGCTACAACGTAGCCCTCGGCGGCAACATCGGCGAGAGTTTCGCCTACTCGGTCGCTACCGGCGATTACGACTGGTACGTACTGGAGTTGAGCTCGTTCCAGCTCGACGGCATGTTCCGGTTCCGCGCCCATATCGGCGTGCTGACGAACATCACGCCCGACCACCTCGACCGTTACGACTACTGTTTCCAGAACTACGTGGATGCCAAGATGCGCATTACGCAGAACCAGAATTCGCGCGACTTCTTCATCTATTCGGGCGACGACGAGGTGATCTGGCAGCAGTTGCCCAAATACGACCTGCGGATGAAGCAGCTCCCCTTCGCGGCCAAAAACGCCGTGGCGAGCGGCGCAGGCGATGCGTTCCTTCTGGACGGAAAATTCACCGCAACTGTCGGCCGGGAGTCGGTGGAGATCGACACGGCCAAAATGCGGATTCCCGGGCTGCACAACGCTTATAATGCTATGGCGGCGGCGCTCGCAGCGCTCGCGGCCGGAGTATCCCCGATCCGCATCCGCAGCTCCATCTACGACTTCGCGCCGGAGAGATCGGCGGCGTGGCCTACATCAACGACTCGAAAGCCACCAACGTCGATTCCACGTGGTACGCACTGGAGAGCATGAAACGTCCCGTAGTCTGGATCGCAGGCGGTACGGACAAAGGCAACGACTACGAGCCGCTCAAGCGGTTCGCCCGCGAAAAAGTGCATACGCTCGTCTGCATGGGCATCGACAACCGCAAGCTGGTCGAAAGTTTCACGGGCATAATTCCCGAAATCATTTCGACCGATTCGCTCGACGCGGCGATGCAGGCGGCCCGCAAAGCTTCCCGTCCGGGCGACGTGGTGCTGCTTTCACCGGCCTGTGCGAGCTTCGACCTCTTCAAAAATTACGAAAACCGGGGCGAACTGTTCAAACAGTGGGTCGCCGAACACGCGAAATAATAAGATGGAAGCGGAAAAACAGACGGAGAAAACGGCCGGCAATCCGAACACAGAGGGTACGACTGTGCAGACCGACGCACCCGGACAGGAGCCCGGCATGAAACTCTTCGCCGGGGACAAGGTGCTGTGGATCATTATCGCGGCACTGGCCGTCATTTCCGTACTGGTGGTCTATTCCTCGACGGCCAAGATGGCCTACGACGCGCACACGGCCCGCACGACGGCGCACTTCCTGCGCCAGCAACTGATGATCCTCGCGGCGAGCCTCGTGGTGATGTTCGCCGTGCAGAAGATCAACTGCCGCATCTACAACTACTTCGCCCGCCCCGTCTATTTCCTCTCGGTGCTGCTGACCGTCGCCGTCTATTTCATCGGCGCGACGACCAACGGCGCGGCGCGCTGGATTCCGCTCGGGCCCTTCCAGTTCCAGCCGTCGGAGGCGCTGAAGGTCGCCACGGTGCTGTTCCTCGCGCAGCAGTTGGCCGGGAGGCAGTCGAAGATCGACAAGATCCGCATCGTCCCCACGTGGCGGTTCTGGACCTGGCGCTCGTCGCCCGCGCAGCGGAAAATCTGGCGCGAGGG